>ERZ1106943.160-NODE-160-length-96019-cov-5.280001_pt1 | contig 96019 bp, 77 predicted proteins | sample MGYA00403671_ERZ1106943 | MGnify/ENA primary metagenome ERZ1106943 (study PRJEB35170, sample SAMEA104062427) | human gut metagenome | biome: human gut; feature: human-associated habitat; material: faeces | place: Denmark | collected 2012-06-14 ...
AATATTATTTAGTAAAAATGGTTAAATCTCCAATGGCAAATTATGCTTATTATTATGATTTTGAAATAAGTGATGCAACTAATTTTGAATTTAGTGTTTACACAACTTCAGGAGCAGAATTAACATTAATTGATGGAAAATCATATGCATGTACATATCCAATGCAAGTAATTATGAGAGTTAAAGCAAAAACAGAATCAACTATTGGTGATTGTACTACTACAATTACTAGAAGATCTGTTAAAGTACTGAAGAACTAATTATTATATATTTCTTTAAAAAAATCAAAGATTAACTTCGACTCTTTAAAATCTAGGTTGGTCTAGGTGGAGTCGAAAATCAAAAAAAATTAAATTTGAAGTGATGTATCTTGGTGGATGCATCACTTTCTTTTTTATATGAAAGTGCCAATTTTTTAGATTTTATATTTAAACAATTATTTACACACAGTAGCCTAAAAACACTTAAATTATTTTGATTATTTTAAAATAATTGATTTCCAAAAAGTGATATTTTCTTAAATAAAACTTGTTTGATCTATTCAAATATCCAGTAATAACACTTTTTCTAAATTATCTATGAAAATAAAAATTTAAAAACATGTAAATAATTAATTTTCTATTTAAACAAAAAAGAGCTAACTACCCATTAACGAGTATTTAGCTCTTAATTATTTTATGATATTAGCATTGATTATTAATTGTTATTTTTCTACAACTTTATCATTTTTAGATAAATTGAAGAATGATGCTATAGATAAAACAACCATACTAATAAAATACATAACAAACGATGGAGCGCCTGTATTCATTGCTGCAACAGCATATTGATTTGATTCATCAAGTTTAGTAAACCATAAAGTTCCCATTAAATAAGTTCTTGATGAAATAACAAATGTAAAACATATTCCAGATAAAATCATAGCAACCAATAGAGGTGCATATGATAGAGCATTATTTTTAAATTTAAATGATAATAATGCTGAGCCAATTATACAAATAATTGAAATAATTGAAAATGTTACAATTAAAGGAAGCTCATCAATGCTATATCCAAGATTTGTAGAACTTGAAATAGCAAGTATCATAGAGACAAAAATAAGAACAAGCGCAATAAGACTAATGTAGAAACATAAACCGCATTTTTTAAGTTTTTCTAACATAATTATTTACGTCCTTTCTTTTTATCAAGAATTGATGTTAATACAGTTACTGCTAAACATAATCCTGCTAATGTAGCTGATGTTACTTCAACAGCAATATAAGATGCTCTCCACCAAGTCATTGTATTGACATATTCACTATTTACATCAACCATGTTCATATAGTTACTTTGAATTAAAACCCATAAATTACAATGAATAGCTTCTTTGACATTCTTTAATAATGTTGCATCATTTTTGATTTTATCAACAGTAAAGTTATTGAATTTATCAGTATTTAATGTATCTAAAGTAGCAGTTGAATCGAAACTAGTAATACCAGCATATAAAGCTTGTGGTAAGAAGTCTGTATCATCTTCTAAGTCACTAACAATATATCCTTTGTAGCCCCATTCGCCTCTTAATATATCAGTTAATAAACCTCTTGAACAAGTTACTTCAACAGGTCCAATTTTTGAGAATGATGTCATAACACCAAGTAAACCAGCATCTCTTTCGTCGGTGTCATATTTTGTAGCTTCAAAAGCAATTTGGAAGGCTCTTAATTCGATTTCTCTTCCTCTTTGTTCAGTTAAATATGGAGATACACCAGATCTATTTGTTTCTTGGTCATTGAAAGCAAAATGTTTAGGAGCGGCAATTAAGCCTTTGTCTAAAGCACCAATACTATATTCCATACCAATTGTTCCAGTTAAAACTGGATCTTCTGAATAATATTCAATATTTCTACCATTATATCCTGTACGATGTGTATTCATTGATGGACCCCATAAAATTGGTAAACCAACAAATAATGCATCATTACCCATTAATCTTCCTTGCTCATAAGCTAAACGAGGATTAAATGTTGCACCCATAACTGGTCCACTTGGGAAAACAGTCATTTCAAATTTAGCGTTTTCATCTGTATCAGCAATTTTCCATTGTGGAACTGTTTTACCATAGTTGTTATATGATAAATTTTTAAAAGCACGATCACCAACACCATTAGGACCATTTTCTGTAAATTTACCTGCAATAAATCCTACAGAATCCATTGCTAAATAGTCTCTATTACCATGAACAATAAATTCAATAGCTTGAGTTAAATCTAATTGATTAAGTAATTTATCCCACGCTTCATCATTGTATTTAGCGCCTTTTAAATTAAGATATTTATCATTACCTTCTTGATTAAATAAAATATCTGATACATCATCATTGTCTTTAACAGTATATGTTTTACCATTAATTAAATCTATCATTTCTGGTTCGGCAGTAAAATCTGTATATTCTAAAGGCCATGTTCCATTCCAATCAGTTCTTGATAAATATTTGACAGAATCTTTCTTAAAGAAATTTGGATCAGCATATTCAATTGAATTTTTAACTGTTGTACCACTTTTTGAAACATTAAATGTATCTTCATCTGGTGTGTTATTTTTTGTGTTATAAGTATGTTGATATACTTTTGATGCATCACCATCAGTAGTCATTTTATTTTCTGGAGTTGCTTTAACACCTTGAGCTGCTAAAACATTATCTAATGCTTCATGTGCTCCATTACCAATTGCAAAGTAATACATACCAGCATCTAAAATATATGAACCATTACCATTTTTAGCCGTTGAATCCCAACTTGCTAAATTTTGCATATCAACTTGAATATTTAAAATTTGACTCTTTCCTGGTTCGAGTTCTTCAGTTTTATCAAATGCCACTAATTGAATTGCACTCTTTTCAACATTGTGTTCTTTATCATAATCAGTATAAGGTGCTTGTCCATAAATTTGAACAGCATCTTTTCCTTTAACATTTCCAGTATTTGTTACTTTAACTTTAAAATCGAATACATAATTATGAGCATCATGTTTAAGAGTTGGCTTTCCAATGATTTCTTGTGAGAAAGTAGTATAGCTTAACCCATAGCCAAATCCATAAGTTACTTCTTTACTATATTCCCAGTTACTACCTGTATAAGAAGAACCAGCATTAGATCTAGCGTTTCCTAAATTATTTACATAATCAGCATAACGAGTTTCATAATATCTATATCCTGTATAAATATTTTCAGCTTCAATAACATATTTTTGTCCAGTGCCCTTAGAGCGTGCAAGAATTTGATCTTTATTTGTATAAGTATAATCACCATAGTTAATCATTGCAGGAGCGCTTAAACTACTTTTTGCATAAATGTCACTTAAATGTCCTGATGGATTTGTAGCGCCACTTATAATATCAACAACAGCTTTTGGAGCATAGTTAGCACCAATACCCATCCATAAAATAGCACCGATCTTTGGATCATCTGCTAATTCTTGAATTTCCATTTGGTTAACAGCATTAATGATTACAATAACTTTTTTACATTTTTCTTTAGCAAGTTTAATCATTGCTTTTTCTTTTAATGTAATTTGCATTGGATTGGTGATTCCTTCACTAGGATCACATTTATCGCCTTTTTCCCAGTCAACACCTTCAGAAGCTGCTCTACCAAGAACGACAACGCCTAAATCGTCATAATCATCAATTGAAGTAATTGCATTGGCATTTTGTGCAATTAAATCTTCACTACTGGCTTCTAATGTTTGGAATTTAGTAAGTCCAGCCATTTTGCCATACATACCCATATATGGGAAATCATTTTCAGCTAATAAAGCAACTCTACCAGTTTGTTTTGTTTTAATATATTTTTCATATGCTTCATTCAATACTGGGTTTACTTCATATCCTGCTTGTTCAAATGCTTCATCGAAATGAATGGTTTGATTATTACCAGCTGCCTTATGTCCTATAAATGCACCAGTAATTGTACTTGAACTACGAACACCAAATAAAGATACTTTGGTTTTGTTAGTAGTTGTAGTTGGGCATGGTAAAGTATTCTTAACATTTTTTAATAATACAGTACCTTCTGCTTGAATTTGTTTTGCTAAATCTTCATGCGCTTTAACAATTTTTTTAGAATCACCTTTACCGTCTTCAGTAAGATATTCTTTGTCTGGTGTAAATGTATCAAATAATTTTCCACCATCTTTTTGGACTAATGTTGAAGAATGAGTTTTCAAATAACTATCAACAGCATCTTTGTTTGCTTCTAAAATTGAACCACATGCAATACCAAACACGAGTACAGTTCCAAAAACAAATGTGAGTCCACGAGTAGTTCTGTTCAACTTGCTCATATTTTAACTAACCTCCTATGTCGTTAAAAAAAGTTTCTTTACGAAACCGTTTACATTACTTATATATCACATTATTCTTTCTTATGCCATAGCAAAAAAGAATTAATGTAATAATTGCAATACAATAAGTAAAATTTGCAATGTTTTCTAAGTGTTAAAAACAAAGTGAAAAAATAATTTTAGATATTAGAATCTTTTAATTTAATAGGAATATTATTTGACTAAAGGATAAGATTGTTAAAAAGAGAAGATTTACTATTGAATTTAGTTAAACATTTATTATATTTTTCTTGTATATAGGAAAATAACTCATTTAAGTTAAAGTATTAACAATAGTAACGTTAGCATTTTATTTTAGATGCGTTTAATATTGAAAATGTTATTTTAAATACTATATCGGTGACAACAAATTTTCTTGCTGTCTATCTTGTTTTTAGAAAAAGCCCATTTTATGTAATAGCATATTCTTAAAATGATATTATCTTAATTGTCTAAAGGTACTTAATATCATATTTATCAGTTGTTGTTTTTTTATTGTACTTCTTGCTAATGATATATAAATTTATACATTGGTAGAAAATAAAAAAAAGTTAACTAAAGTAAAGCGGATTAATAAAAATTTTTAAAATATTTTATTATTTTGTTTAATGTGCTTAAATATAAATGTAGGAGAAATTGATATTTTTAGACTATCAAGTTAAGTATTAATATATGGAACAATTTTTAAATTCTATTAAATTTTATTTTGAACGAATAGCAGATTTTACAACATATGGTGTAATATTCTTAATTTCTTTAAGTTATATTATGCTAATTAAGCCTAAAAAAATAGAGAAAAAAGATTATATTAAATTAGGAATTATTTTTCTTTCATCGTATGCTTTTTTGTTTTTTGAAAGCGGATTAATGTTTGGAATTGCCTCGATTACTAATCCATTTGTTTATAATTACAATTTAGCATTAATGGTTTTGATTTTTGCTTTTTTTGCTTTAAAGGAAAAGCCAATAACTAAATCAATAAAAATGATTATTTTAATTTCTGCAATATGTGTGGTGGATGCATTATCTAAGTATGCAGGCATCTTAGTTGGCTTATTTACTGATATTAGTATTATTATTTCTTTTGGTCGTATGTTACCATCATTATTGTTTTTATTTACATGTATTTTAATTAATCGAATTGATATTTCAAAATATAATATTTTTAGTAAGGAAACAGTAATTATTTGCTATGCTTTAGCAATTGTTTTAATTATAGCTAGTGCAATTGAACATCACTTTGACTTACATGATGTTTATATTTGTACTTTAATGTCTTTGTTAGATATTATTTTATTACTGATATTGGACACGACTTATTTTGCAATATATTCTATTGTGCAAAGTCGACATAAAATTACTAATCTTGAAGTCGAAAAAACGCTAGTGGAAGCACAAAATCTTTCCATTGCCATTGATAAGAACAATCGTGAAGAATTAGAAAAATTACGTCATGATTTAAAAAATCAATTGTCCTATTTGAATTTGCTTTTAAAGCAAGATAAAAAAGAAGAAGCTATTGAGTATATTAATAATTATGTAAATAACCAAGAAGTTTTATCTTCATTTTCTTGCTCTAATGATGTGATAAATTCTATTCTAGATTTAGAACTAACTAAAGCTAAAGTTTATAATATCAAATTAAGTCTTAAAGTCGCGGTTCCACCAGTTTTGCCATTTGAGGATAATGATATTGTTTCTTTATTAACAAATATGGTGGATAACGCTTTAGAAAATTATTATGGTGAATCGAAAATAACACCTGTATCAATATGTATCTTAAAACAAAACGATTATATTCGCTTTTTTGTCTCAAATCCGATTGATATTACGAAGTACGATAAAAATAATATTTTAAAATCAAAAAAGAATAAAAAAGGTCATGGATATGGAACAAAAATTATTCAAAATATTGCTAAAAAATATAATGGTTATGCTGATTTTAATATCGATAATAATCGTTTCATTTGTGATGTTTTGTTATACTTGAATTTGGAGGATAAGTAATTATGTTTAAGATTGCAATTATTGATGATGACCAAGCTGCATTAAGTATTGTTTCTAGTGCAGTAGAAAGCTTCTTTAATAAAAAAAATATTGAGTTTAAAATTAATTCATTTTCTAATCCTATTAATTATCTTGCTACTATTAAAGAAGAGCCATTTAATTTAATATTTCTTGATATTGATATGCCAGAAAAGAACGGCTTAGAAGTGGCAAAAGAAACATTAAATGTAGCTAAAGATACCCAAATAATATTTTTATCGCAAAGAGAAGATTTGGTTTTTGAGTGTCTTGCTGTCCATCCATTTGGTTTTATTCGTAAATCCAATTTAATAAATGATTTTTCTTTGATGATGAATCAATATTATGACTTATATTTAACTAATGAAAACGATGATATGAGCATTAAATTTATTGAGAAAAATAAAACTCTTTCTTTTAAAGTTAATGATATTGCTTACATTTCTAGTGATAGAAACTATCAAGATATCGTATTAGGAGATAAACGAATAGAAACAGTACGTGTTCCGTTATCAACTCTTGAAGAGAAACTAAAGGATCATGGATTTATTAGAATTCACAAATGCTACATGGTAAATTATTTATATATCCGAAGTATTCATAATGATGAAGTAGTCTTAACTAATGGAGTTGTCATCCCCTTGAGTAAAAAAAGAAAAGAAGACATTATGAGACAATATTTAGCTTATTCTAGGTCTAAAAATATGATGATTATATAATTTTGTCCCTAAAAAAGAACTTTTGTCCCTAAACGTAAAAAAGTTGTCCCTTATTTAAATTAATTAGCACTTACTTTAATGTAAGCGCTTTTTTTCACTTATATTTCTATATGTGGAAGTAATTTCACACTATAGGAGGAAAAAAGATGAAAAACAAAATCATCAGCAAAGTAGTTTTACTAGCGCTATCGCTGGGCACTATTGGTGCTTCAGTAGGCATCGGACTTGCCAATAGCAAAAGTGAAATTACAGTCCCTGTAACATTTGTTGCATCGGACACTAGTGGCTATAATACCACAGTAACAATTGGTAATTATAGTTACAAATTTAAAGGTTCTGTTTCACAACACAGTAACAAATTTTCTTTAATAGGTACAGTTCAAGGACGTGCTTCTAGTGGCGGTAACTCAGGCGGCCCTGGTGGCGGTGGATTTCCTGGCGGTGGATTTCCTGGCGGAGGATTTCCTGGCGGAGGATCTGGTGGCGGATCTAGTGGCGAACAAGGTCCAACTGTAGCGGTTGAAAGTGTGTCTTTAACATTAGACAAAGAACAAGCTTATATTGGAGAAAGTGTTAAGGCAACCGCGACGGTATCACCAAATAACGCTTCAACAAAAGATGTTGAATGGTCAAGTAGTGATGAAAGTATTGCTACAGTATCTAGTGGCACAATTACACCATTAAAGGAAGGCGTTGTAACAATTACTGCAACAACTAAAGATGGCGGTAAAACAGCATCTAAAACATTAACTGTTGTTAAAGAAGATTATACGCCTTATGAAGTTTCTATTGAAGGAACTTATGAAATCGACCCGGGTTATGGCTACGTTTTACATTTAGACGATGAAAAGTCTACAACAATTCATTGCGACTACAATAAAACAGAAGGAAGACATGAATTTTATTACAATGTAAAAGTAGGAGAATCGTCAAGTTTTATAAAGTTCCAAGCAAAAGATGCTAAATATAAATCAAAATTAGCAAAAGGTTATAAGACTTGGGATGTAAGAGATTCAAAATATGTATTTACCGCTAAAGCTACGGGTAATAATAGTTCTGTTGCCTATGCTTATATGTATCTACATACTGATGGTTCAGTTGTAGTTAATACTCCAAGTGGCACTAAGAGAGTTGTTGAATCAGAAGGTTTATCTTGGAAAGAAGAAAATAACACTATTGTTGTTAGCAAAGGAAATGAAACTTATATTGCGGACAAAACAGTATCAACAGAACACCCAGGTTATAAAATTTCTTATGGCTCATATGTGTTCTTAAACTCTCAATCTGAATCGGTTAAATGGAAAAATTTGACTGTTGAAGATTTTGAAGGAAAAGCAAATGCATCATTTAAAGGACGTTATGAAATCACAGGACCTGGTGGTGGATCAGGTGAAATAACTATGTCTTTATATAATGGTGGAGTCGCAAAATTGTACAAAAATACGTGGAATTTAGATTCTACAGGAACATGGACTAAAAATGGTGACGAATATGTCATAACTTTTGGTGAAGGCGATAATGCTAAAACTTACACGAGCGTAACAGAAGATGGTAATCAATTTATTAGCTATGTTGTTAGCGCTAAAACTCCATGGGGATCTGATGCTTCAACAGAAGTAAAACTAGAAATAGTTAAGTAAGTGAGGATTTAAAAATGAATAATGAAAATAAAACTTTAAAAACTTTAAAACCGGTTAATCGTGCATTAAGTATTGCCTCAATCTTACTTGGTTTATATGCGATAGTTACTTTAATTATTTTTAACTTTGCGGATGTAATTACCATTATTACAGATGAAGGTACAAAATATGCAGAAGGATTCTCTTATCCAGGATATCAAACAATCTTTGCTGGATTTGGTAATATGATTATTCAAGGATACTCTGAAGCAGGATTTAATATCTGGATGTGTTTAGCAATGTTTTTACCTTTAATTGGAACAATTGTTGCAACTGTCATCCTTATTACTAATTTCTCTAGAAGAGGAACAAATAAGAAAAGAGCAATTGTCGAAGGTGTAGTCGGAATATTGTTAATTGTTGGCGGATGTATTTTATTTAACGTTGATAAGATGTGGATTAATGCTGCTAAATCAGTAACAGGGTCATACACAAATTATTATGAAGTATACTTGTTACCAGCAATTAATGGTGAATTATTCTTTGGAAAATGTGCTTATCCAGTTTATGCGTTTGTTATTTGCTTAATTGCAGGAATCGTTAAATTAGTTAACTGTGGAATGTTGCTTTTCCAAAAATACTATGCAAGAAAAATCAAAGCTAATGCTTAAGGAAGGAAAAATATAACAATGAAAGCAAAAAATAGAAGAATTTCATATTTGGCAACTGCCGGAGCATTAAGCTTAGCATTAATGACCGCAGTTACCGTTGCTGCAAATATGCAATCTAATAACCTCGATTTATTATTAGGACGAGGTAAGCAACACGTTATTAAATCAACAGGATTTGATGCGAATTATATTGATTATGATTATGATAATCAATCTGATGCATTAAAAAATGCTCAAGATGTTACTCAAAAAACAGCTGAAGAAGGTATGACTTTATTGAAAAATGAAGATAATGCTCTTCCTTTAGCAAATAGTGAAAAAGTAACCGTTTTAGGATATTATTCTTGGCATAATAATATGTCAGGTGGCGAAGATCCAGCGACAACAAATGGTGCTGTGTCTTTAGCTACTGGCTTAAAAAATAAATATGGCGAACGTTATAATGCAAAAACTGAAGAAATTTATAATCGTGCGAATGGTGACTTTGATGATCCAACTACTGGTTTAGTTGAAGCAGAAAGTACATTTAGTGAATATTCTACAGCAATTATTACTTTAAAAAGAAACTCAGGTGAAGGCAACGATCAATCATTAAATATTGGCGCTAAAGAGCAAAATAGAAGTGGTTTAGTTATTACTACAGCCGAATTAAAACTAATTGATTATGCTTCGAAGCATTTTGAAAAAGTTATCGTAGTCATTAACTCCGCTAATGCAATGGAACTTGGATGGTTGCAAGAAGAAGATCCAAATATGCATAATGGCATTTATACCGACCCATATTCTCAAAAAACATATGACTTTAGTAAAGTAAAAGCGGCTATTTGGGCTGGATGTTGTGGATCACAAGGTGGTAAAGCTCTTGCTAATGTATTGGATGGAACAGTTAATCCATCTGGTCACTTGGTTGATACATATGTTCGTGATTTAAGAAAAGATCCGACATATCCAAACTTTGGCTCATTCTTATATGAAAACTCTGATGAACTTGGTAGTTATCAAGAAGAAACATTCTTTGTTGATTATGAAGAGGGAATTTATGTCGGATATCGCTATTATGAAACAGCTTGTAAAGAAGCAATGAATGGCAATTATGCTGGATTTGACTATGATAATCAAGTTGTCTATCCATTTGGATATGGCTTATCTTATACAACTTTTGCTACCGAATATGAGTCAACACCAACATTTGATTCAAGTACTAATGAATATACATTTAAAGTGAAAATCACTAATACTGGTTCTGTTGCTGGTAAAGGTATAGCACAAATCTATGTGAATGTTCCTTATATAAGTGGCGGAGTGGAAAAAGCTCATGTTGCTTTAGTTGGCTTTGCTAAATCTAGGGTTCTTGATGCTAATGAAAACCAAATTGTTACAATTAAGGTCAACCGTGATTATTTCTCTAATTATGATTATAAAAACGAAAAATGTTATATCTTAGACGAAGGTGATTATAATTTCTATCTTTCTGATAATTCTCATTCTTGGAAGGAAATTGATGAATTAACTTCGGGAAAAGATAAATACTTATGGACAGATCATATTAGTAGAAAATATGTATTTAAAGAAGGAAAAGATGGTAAAAGATCAACTGATTTAGTAGAAGCAGTCAATAAAGAAGATGACGAATTAAATTACAAATTTAAAGAATATACTGAAGTTGATCAAGGTGAAGGATACGCTATTAACTTTACAAGAGCGAATTTTAAAGAATCTTTCCCAGAAGCACCAAAAGAAGATGATTTCATTTTATCTGATGAAAGAGCTAAAAAACAAGTAGCGGTTTATGATGTATGGGATGAAGAAAATAACGAAATTACTGAAATGCCTACAGTTAATACTGATGAAACAAGTTATACACTTTCAGAAATGAGAGGCATTGACTTCAATGATGAAAAATGGGATCATTATATGAATCAATTTACCAAAGAAAAACTTATTGAAATGTTTGGTAATGGTGGCTGGAATGAAAAAGCTGATAATGAAAATGGTGTTCCAGAATCATATGATGCTGACTCTCCATATGGATATTATGCACACGCTTTATCAATTAAAGATATTAATAAATGGTATTGTGGTGGTCCAATGGTTGCTGCTACATTCAATGTTGATTTAGCAAAAGAAATTGGTGATGCCTTTGGTGAAGAAGCTCACGCTAACTATTTAGCAGGCGGTAGTTTAATTACAGGCGTTTATGGTTATGGATTAAATACACATAGAAGTGCATTTGGTGGAAGAAACTACGAATATTACTCTGAAGATAGCGTTTTATCAGGAAAAATGGCTGCAGCTGAATCTAGTGGCGCATCTGAAAAAGGCTTAATTACCTTTATGAAACACTATGTCTTAAATGATCAAGAAACAAATAGACAAAAGAATGGTTATTGTGCATGGGTCAATGAACAAGCATTTAGAGAAGTATATGTTCGTGGTTGGGAACTTTATATTAAAGAAGCTAAAATGACTATTAAATATTATGCAACTGGTGAAAATGGTGAACTAATTAATAGATTAGAAGAAAAAGAAATGTCTGCCGCTACAGGTATTATGACAGCGTATAACCGTGTTGGTGCAACATATGCTGGTGCATCTTTAAGTATTAATGGCATTTTGCGTGATGAATTTGGCTTTACTGGTACAGCAATAACTGATGCTGGTGGAGAAAAGAATACTTACATGACAACTGACTTCTTATTAAGAAGAGGTGGAGACTTAACATTAACTAATAATGGCTCTGAACCATTATATGATACATCTTCTCCAACGGCGGTTTATTGGTTAAAGATGGCATGTAAGCATATCTTATTTAATAAAGCAAATTCCAACTGCGTTCAAGGAATTGCTCCAGGAGATTCAATTTATTATGATATGGCTCCATGGAGAATAGGAATGTATGCAGCTTGGGGAGTAATTGGTATTTCAGTCATTGTTGAAGGCGTATTTATTGCCTTGATTGCTCTTGACAAGATTCATGTCAAAGAAAGAGAATACTTGGAAACTGACGAAGAATATTAATAATTATCTATTAAATAATATTTATGAAAAGTCACTCATTGAGTGACTTTTTACATTGCTTTGGCAAATAATTATTTTATAACTGATTTGTTTAGAGTTTCTTCTCGTCCAGTTAAGTTTTTTTATTTAACATATTTATTTACTAGTGCAAAATGTTTTTTACTAGCAAGTTCAATAACTTCCGCAACGGCGTATTGATCCACTTTATTATTAGGTGGTTTTTTAATTGGATGATTTATTTTTTCCCATCTTACTTACGTTCTAATTTTAAGTGACGAGGAAGTCCATCCACCCACAAAGGCTCTATTTCTGCTTGGATTAACGGCCTTATAAAATGAATTAATTCTTCTTTTACATATGCACCATCATCACTAATCCATTCAAGAGGAACTTTTTTCTCAATATTGGCAATGAAATGAACATCTGCAGGTTCAGTAATACACATATATGGGTCCTCACTAACTCTTTTTAAAGTAATAACATGTCCAGTTAATCCATTAAAGGCAGCTTTAACTGCCGCACCACCAGTGTTAAAAGCTTCGGTAACATCAATACGTGAAGTTAAATGACCAGCACATCTTTGCAATGATGACAGCTCAATAGCCCTAGTTTTAACATTAAACTTGCTAGCAACGCGTGATGCCAAATATCGAGCGGTACCAGACAATTGTTTATGACCAAATGTATCGACATATTCAACGTGATCCAAAAGTTCACACACATATCTTCCGTCACTAACTTTAATACCTTCACTAACGGCGATAACGATGGATCTATTTTGCTTTAATAATTCACCAGTTTTTTCTAAAAATAAATCAACATCAAATACTTTTTCTGGTAAGAAAATCATATCAACACCTTCGGAATCTTCACCTTTTGCTAAAGCAGAAGCAGCGGTTAACCAGCCAGCATTTCTTCCCATAATCTCGATAATAGAAACTACAGGATAATCATAAACTAATCCATCGCGGATTATTTCTTTTGTTGTTGCCGCAATATATTTAGCGGCGCTACCATAACCCGGAGTATGATCAGTAATAGCTAAATCGTTATCAATTGTTTTAGGTACGCCTATAAATCTTATAGGAGAATTAATAGAATTTCCATAATCTGTTAGTTTCTTAATGGTATCCATTGAATCATTACCGCCAATATAAAAGAAAGCATAAATTTCGTATTTTTTTAAAATATCAAATATCTTTTTATATGTATCTTCATTTCCTTCGATATCGGGAAGTTTATATCGGCAAGATCCTAAAAAAGAAGATGGAGTTCTTTTTAATAAGTCCATATCTAAATCATTTTTTATTTGCTCTGATAAGTCAATTATGTCTTCATCTAGGAATCCTTTTATTCCATGCACCATGCCATATACTTTTCTTACATTCATATCTTTAGCGGTTTTAAATACACCAAGCAATGATGAATTAATTACACTTGTAGGACCACCAGATTGACCAACAATAATATTTTTCATAATGTACCTTATTACATAAAGTATGTAATCCTTTCTATTGCTTTAATTATAAATAATTGCTTTTTGTGTAACAATTGCATTATAGATAGTGTGATTTGCAGTGTGTATAGTAGTGCAAAATTAGAAATAGTAACAATGCACTAATAAAAAAAATCAACATATTTAAACTTTTTGTTGTTAGATTATAAATATTTAACTATAATATTTATAGTTTTTACGGGGGGATGAATTATGTCGAAAATTATTATTGTTACAGATTCTAATTCTGGTATTTCAAAAGAAGAAGCAGAAAAAATCGGTGTAGTTGTCATACCGATGCCTTTCTTTATTGAAGGTAAAACTTATTACGAAGAAATATCTCTTTCACAAGATCAATTTTATCAAATGTTAATTTCTGGAAAAAACATATCGACTTCCCAACCTAGCATTGGCAAAATATGCGCTTTATGGGATGAATTATTAAAAGAATATGATGAGATTGTTCAAATCCCTATGTCATCAGGTTTGTCAATGACTTGTGATACCGCTACTACCTTTTCACAAGAAAAAGAATATTTAGGCAAGGTACACATAGTTAATAATATGCGTATTTCTGTTACTCAAAGACAATCAGTTTATGATGCTTTAAGACTAGTTAAGGAAGGTAAATCTGGAGCGGAAATAAAGAGCATTCTTGAAAACGATGCTTTAAATTCTTCTATTTATATTACCGTACAAGATTTAAAATATTTAAAAAGAGGTGGAAGAATCACACCAGCCGCAGCGGCAATTGGGGCTTTAATTGGAATAAAGCCAGTATTACAAATTCAAGGTAAAAAACTTGATGCATTTAAAAAGTGTCGTGGTATGAAAGCTGGCAAGTTAATGATGATATCCGCTGCTAAAAATGATATCAAAAATAGATTGGGCAATGATAACTCTAAAATTCATGTTGCTGTTGCACATTCTAATAATGAAGAAGAAGCAAAGATATTCTTAGAAGAAATCAAAAAAGAAATTCCAAATGCTAAAGATTATTATATAGATCATTTATCTTTATCTGTTTCATGTCATATTGGTCCAGGATCTTTAGCTATTGCGTTATGTAAGGATTTAGATTAATAAATTTATTATTAATGTTGGTGAATTTTAATGCGTGTTATTGATTTAAGTAAAAGAAAAATAAATTTAAATGCGTTTATTAATTATGGATTTAATAAAAATGATAATTACTATTTTTTTTATAAGTCTTTACCAAATTATCCTTTCGTAGCGCATTTCTATTTGAAAAACAATGAATTAGAATGTTATTTAATTGATGAAGAATTTAATGAAGAATATAATCTTGTTGATGTTTTAAATTTATATGGATACTCAAAATTAGTAAATCTTGAATATGAAAGTATTATTAATGATATTATTTTAAAATGTAGTATTAAAGAAAAAACACAATTAGAAAGAATAATTGATTATGTATGTCATAACTATAATGATATTTTAGAGCATTTATGGGATAAAAATCCCACTAATGCGATTATAAGAAGAAAAGATAACAAAAAATGGTATTGCCTTTTTATGAAAGTAGAGGCAAAAAGATTAAAAATAAATAAAGAAACAGTGCTTAATGTTATTGATTTAAGAGGTAATGAGGACACAATTAATTCTATTGATAATAAAATAATATTTCCAGGGTATCACATGAACAAAAAACATTGGTTTACCCTAATTCTTGATGAAAGAATGAGCGATGAAAGTATTATTAATTTGATTAATAAAAGTTATTTGCTAGCAAAATAATGATGATGCGCCTTAAATAGTTTATATTGATATTTTTGTTAAATCTTTTTTATGGAATTACTTATCGTAAATTGTTATAATTGTTTGATTGATGTTTTTACTAACCTTAGTAATGCATCAGGAGGATGAAGTAATATGTTAGAACATGCTTTATTATTTTCTTTAAGTGCAAATAAAAAATTAACACAAGATGTTGCTGATAGACTTGGTATTGAACTTGGCAAGGTCGCGGTTAATCATTTTTCAGATGGAGAGACAATTTGTGAGCCATTAGATTCGGTTAGAGATAAAAATTGCTATATTTTACAATCAACTTGTTCACCTGTTACAGAAAACCTTTTTGAAATACTAATTTTTGCTGATGCTTTAAAAAGATCAAGTGCTAAAATGATTAATTTAATTGTGCCTTATTTTGGCTATGCTCGCCAAGATCGACAATATAAACCTAGACAACCAATCACTTCTAAGTTAGTTGCGGATTTGCTTGTTACTGCTGGTATTAATCGTATAATTTCTTTTGACTTGCATACTCCACAACTTCAAGGATTTTTCTCTTGCTTGGTTGATGAGTTAACAGCAATACCATTAATTGCTAGCTATTATAAAAAAGAACATCTTGAGAATGTTGTTGTCGTTTCTCCTGATCATGGTGGTGTTAATAGAGCGCGTCGAGTTGCTGAAAGACTTGATACTCCTCTTGCTATTGTTGATAAAAGAAGACCGCAACCAAACATTTCTGAAGTAATGAATGTTGTTGGTGATGTTAATGGTAAAAATTGTTTAATAATTGATGATATGATTGATACAGCGGGAAGTTGCTGGGAGTCCGCTAAAGCATTAAAAGAACATGGAGCATTATCGGTAAGAGTTGCTTGCGTACATGGAATATTTTCTGGTCCAGCTAAAGAAAGATTATTAGATGGCACAATTGATGAAATATTATGCACAGATTCAATACCTTTAAGAAAAGATATGAATGGAAAAGTAAAAGTTATTTCTTTAGCGCCAATGATTGCAATGACGATTGATCATATTGAAGGTGGAATTCCTTTATCTTCTGTATACGATATTTATAATAATGATGAGCAATATTAATAGTTGTTATAAGTACATCGTTTTAGAAAAAATAAATCTATAGTTTTTTTTGAAATTTGCTTATTCTAAGAAGTGTGGTAAAATAAATACATGAGGAAAAAAAGATGAAAAATAAAAAACTTATGTTAACTGCCTTAGCAGTATTAATGGCTACAGTAATAAGTAGTTGTGACAGTAATTCATTATCCACTAGTGCAAATTCAAATGCAATGGCAAATGAAAAAGAGTGGAAAAAAGTTTTATCATCCACAACTAATTATACAATGGAAATGTCGTTACTAAGAAATGATAGTTTTGTTTATACTAACACAATTTATTTTAGTGATGACAAGGTAAAAAATGTTAGGGTAGATAATAGTGTTTTGTATACAATTAAATGTGACAACAATAGTGCCAAAGATTATACTCTTAATGATAATGGTGAATGGATACAAAATGGAACAATTTCAGTGTCGTTTGATGTATATGTTGCACATCAATTTCATTTCATTCCATTTTTTAAAGACGAATATTCACAGTTTAATTTTAATGAGAGTACTAATACTTACGAATTAGATGAATTTAGTTATACATTTAATGAGAGTAATGAAAAAATTGATTTTTCTAATATTAGCATAGGATTTGAAAACGGAAAGTTAATAAAGTGTGATTATATAGTAACTGTTCAAAGTTTTACTTTACAAACAGCGTGTGCAAGTATTTCACATATTGGAACAACGGATTTTGAATTACCAGAATTAAAGTAGAAGTTGAGTTGCATATATTTATAACATAAAAAAGCAAAGGAAACAAAAAAATGCAAAACAAAAAACTTATGTTAACTGCCTTAGCAGTATTAATGGCTACTGTAATAAGTGGCTGTGATGAGAGTAATAGTCTATCTAGCAGTAATAATAATTCGACTTCAAATGTCATAATAAATGAAGTAACTGAAGCTATATGGAAAGAAAATCTAACTATAGAAAATAATAATTTTACTATGAAATGTGAAACTACTAATGATGGTGTTAAAAGCGATGAGCATACGTATGTTACAAATGATAAGATAATGATGGAAGCGAAAACTACTGGTAATGCAGATGTAACGATACTTTTTGTAAAAAGCGACACCGGATGTTATCAATATACGCTCCAATCAAGTGGAGAATGGAAGAAAGATAATTATCCTGAAGAAGCATTTTCGGCTAATATGGTAAATCTTTGTGTTTTTACAATTTTTAAAGACGAATACTCTAATTTTCAATATATTTCTAGCAGTAAATACTATGAATTAGATTCTTATACTTTTGAAACTGGTGAAGGCGAAAATAAAGTTCATTCAGATTTTTCTAATATAAAAATAGGATTTGAAGATGGTAAATTAAATTTTGTTGGATTTTCAGTAACTGTTGTTTTTTCATTTGTAACAACAAGCGGAACATATACTATCGATAACTTTGGCTCAACCACAATTGATATGCCTACAAATATTAAATAAAAAAATCAAATTCTTCTTACATCAATAAAAAAATTGTGCTAGTATTTTTTTAACAACGCGTAACGAAATGTGTAAGTCCAGTTGAATGGGATTTGCACATTTTTTTGTTGTAAGGGAGAATTATTATGGAAAATATTGAACAAAACAAACTAGCTGTAGCGCCTATTAGAAAACTAATATGGCAGTTAGGATTACCAATGATTATTTCAATGGTTTTACAAGCGTTATATAATGTAATTGATAGTGCATTTGTCGCTAATATGGAAGGAAGCGGCGCTATTGCAAATGAGGCATTAACATATGCATTTCCCATCCAAATTTTAATGATTGCAATTGGCGTAGGAACTGGTGTTGGAATTAATGCCTTATTATCAAAAAGTTTAGGTGAAAAAAATAAAGAAAAAGTAAATATTATTGCTGGAAATGGGATATTTATTAGTTTGATAATATTTATATTCTTTTTGATTTTTGGATTATTCTTATCTAAATGGTTTATATCTTTATTTACTAGTGACAAAGAAGTAATTCAAATGGGAACAAGTTACTTAGCAATTTGTTGCTCATTATCGTTTGGTTCGATTGGCTTTACTATTTATGAAAGATTTTTACAAGCAACTGGAAATACTTTATTATCGACAATTGCTCAAATATCAGGTGCAGTTATTAATATTGTTTTTGATTATATTTTTATTTATCCACTTAATATGGGTGTAGAAGGAGCGGCTTTAGCCACAGTACTTGGACAATTTGTTTCTTTAATTATTGCCATGCTTTTTCATTATTTAAAAAATAAAGAAATAAGTGGGAATTTAAAATATGTAAAACCTAATTGGAGTATTATTAAAGAAATATATAAAATTGGTTTATCAGCAGCTTTAATGCAAGGACTATTATCGGTTATGATGGCGGGCATGAACGCTATATTAGGATTAGCAAATGTAAATACGACAATTTTAGTAGGAGCATTTGGAATATATTATAAAATTCAACAAATTGCTTTATTTTCTTGCTTTGGTTTATCAAATACGATTATTACAGTGTTATCTTTTAATTATGGCTTAGGCAATAAAGAACGTTCAAAAGAAAGTATTAAATATGGCGTAATTGATACTTTAATTGTTTCACTTATTATTACGATATTATTTGAAATAATAGCGCGCCCTTTAGCGAAACTATTTGCCCTATCAAATACTTCATCATTAGAACTTATTGATGTATGTGAAAAAGCAATTAGAATAGCCTCATTTGGCTATATATTTATGGGATTTAGTGTAGCGTCGCAAGGAGTGTTTCAAGCATTACGTTATTCATTAAAGCCACTTTTTACCGCTTTATTAAGATTAGTAATATTTGTGTTTCCTATTGCCTATTTATTTACCTTATCTACAAATGTTATGAATATTGTTTGGTGGACTTTCCCAATCGCAGAATTATTAACTGCGGTTATATCGATGATTTTATTAAAAGAAGTTATCAAAAAGTGCATTAATGTAATGGAAAATTAAATTATTTAATTAATAAATCTAACATTATTTTCTAGAAAATAGTGAAAAAATAGTGAAAAAATAGTGAAATTTTAATGAAACTTAAAAGTACATATCTAATAATAGTATAATTGCTTATTTTTTATGATAATAAGTAAGAATGATAAAAGTAAGAATCATTAGTTGAAGTGAAAGATGTTAATTATGAAAGTTGAAATGATAGATATAAACGATACAAAAGCTATAGCAATATATGGAAATATTAAAATGTTACCATTTTGTATTTCTTCTTTTGCTATATCTATTTTATTATTAATACCAAGTTTCATTTTTCATATTTATGAACTTTTGTTTGTGTTTATATTGCCTGTTTTATTATTACTTATAATGATAATGAAATATATGGTTAATTCATTAACGATATTTGATGAACAAGAAAGAAAGTATTTTCATGTCTACGGCATGTAGATCTAGCAATAGAAGATAATTTTGTAATATTTTATTAGTCAATTGAAGCAGCTTATAACGATATAAAAGCAACTATTAAGGATTATACTGAAATGATTTAAAAAGAAATATGTGATTTTTGTACTAGTCAATATTTATCTTTGATATAATAAATTCAGGGAGGAAATTATGAATACATTGATAAAAAATAAAAAAGAGTTTTTTATTATTATCGGAAGCGTTGCTATGGCTTTGGCTATGATTAATTTGGTATCATTTTTTGGACAATCTGCTACAGATGAAAATGTTATACTTAATTTTATTTACGCTGGTGCTATTTTAACAAGCGCAATAATGCTTTTAGTTAGTGGAATTAAAGACAAATATGAGCCAACAATATTTATTTCTGAAATTCTTCTTGCATCATCTATAATTGTGCGATACTTAAGTCCTTTAATAAGTAGTGCAACATATTCAACAGCATTTAGGCTTTGTATAGCAATCGCTTATTTGGTATTTTTGGTTTTAACATTTAAAAATGAAAAATATCAAATAGTTAAGAAAGTTTTTACTTACATATTAGGAACTTTCTTTTTGCTTGAGATAGTAAGTAATGGCACATTTCTTTCAATGGCTTGCTTACTTATTTTAGTTGGTAGTTTGTTTGATTTTAATGGAAAGAAGGAAAATAAAAATGAGAATTAAAAATTTATATTTAAGCGCTATTTCGTTTGTATTGGCTATATTAGTGTTTGTTGTATCTGGTGCATTAATTAAAAATGATGGACATGGAATGGGTATTGCTGCAATTTTTGTGGGACTAGCAATAATCGCAGTAGCCGTATTAGCGCTACTTAACTTCATATTAGGTAAAAAAGATAATTTTATGATAATACCATTGTTGGCTTTGTTTGTTACGCTTATGGTTTTCTCGACTGTTGTTACACTTAGTTCTAGTTCTTCATCAATAACTTCTGATGACACAACTATTCTCCAATTAATGATATTTGCTTTAAGCGTTGTTTCGTTAGTCTTTGCTACTAAAAATAAAAAATGGGCTAGCATTTGCGGTTTAGTCGTTGTTTTATTAACTATTTATTCTTCAGCCGCTTTGATAATTACTAGTTGGGGTAAAATTATTGAAATCAATCAAGCAGCAACAAGCCCAAGCGAAAGTGCAACCTTGCCATATCGTATGAGTGCATGTCTTGCGTTAATTCCATTTATGGGTAATTTAATATTCTTATTCTACTATATGTTCAATTTGGTTTTTGGACTAAAAAAAGAAGAAGCAAAAGAAGAACCAAAATCAATAGAAACTACAACTGAAAAAGTAAAAGAAGTAACAAACGAACAATAGTTTATAAAACTGTAAATTATGTAATTTAAAACAATTTTGACTTATGTTGAAATTGTTTTTTTTAGAAAATTTCATTATTATCAAATTATTAAATGGATTGCAGAATAAACGCATAAAATTGTAAGTGAATGAAAATTAGCTTATTCTATGGTATCGTCTATTTTTATTTCCTATTTTATAGTATTTATTATATAATTAAGTTGTAATTAATATGTTGAAGTGAGGGGATAATTATGTTTGATGAAGAACTTATTAAAAAAGTATGTGATGTTACATGTTTAGAAGATGAAGTGCGTAGAGATCAGACTACCATTAAATATGATACACAATACCCATTTAAAAAATATTTTAGTCTTGATTCGATAGTTAAAGCGATTGGGATGTACACAAGCCATAAATGGAATGAGGTAACTTTGGCGTCATGGTTTTGTATTTATAATTGGATTATATGTGGTGGCTTTTCCGATGATTTAAAAGAAGATTTAACACCTCTTGAAGAATTACTAAAAGAAGTAATATCTTGGAACTTAGACGGTTTGTCTTTTTTTGATGTGAGTATGCCGGAAGGAAAAGTAGATTTTACAGATGATATACAATCATTTAAAGATTTTTTACATATTTTAAACACAATAAATGACTGGAAATGCTATTATGCTTGTGTTGGTTTAGAATGCAAATACAATAACGAAAATTATATTGTTCTAATTAATGACAAAACAAAAGAATATATGATAATTAGTTTTTCTTTTCTTGAAATTGAATATTCTGATGATATTTTTCATTATTTAAAAGATAAAGAGTTTGTTCAATTAACTAAAGAACTAAAAAGCAAAAAGTATAAAAACTTGTCTCATTCAGAGTATTGGTACAATCAAGTTATTAAAGAAGAATATGCTAACATTGATTTTTAATATTTGAGGATGTGATTAAAAATGGAATTTAGTAATACAACTCAGTTAATTGGTAAAAGAATTATATGGAATACTGTTATGTATTTGTTATATGTCATTATGTTTATTGGGGTTAATATTTGGCTTTATATAAGCATGAAAGCCGCAAGTAATCCAGATACTTTTTTGGTGGCTATGTTTTATCTAACACTAGGAGCATCAGTTGTGTTCTTAACGGTTACTATTTTCATGTTCTTAAGAAAAAATGATGCGATATATGTAGATCTAAATTCATTAATTATTAGAAATATAAAAGATATTTCTATTCCATTTGCAAATATTGAAAATATTCAAATGACATTTTATAAACATCCTATTAATAAAAAGATTTGCAAAAGATATACATCTGGAATAATTGTTATAACACTTAAAAACAACAAAAAAATCCATGTTAGAGATATAAAAGATTTAGAAAATGTTTGTTATACATTAAGAAAAATCGTACTAAATAAATAATAGAATAAATCAAATATAATATTTTAATATAAATGCTTATTTGCTAGAATTATGTTGTAATTGAAAAGGGAGTTAATTTATGGCTAAAGGAATAATATATTTAATGTCAACTGTGGTAGATGGACTAATAAAAATCGGCCAAACTGATAATTATGAAAATAGAATGCGATTTTTAGAAAGAAATGGCTATTGTAACGTCGTTGGCTTGAAAAGAGAATTTGCTATTGAAGTAGAAGATTATATAGAAAAAGAGAAACTTATTCATAATATTTTTAGTAAATCTCGACTTGGTGATACTGAACTATTTTCTGTTGATTTAGATTTAGCTAAACAATTACTATCTGCTTTTGATGGAAATATTATTTATCCTAAAGAAAAAAAGCAAGAGATATTTATTAAAGCTACAGATGCAATTGAAGAAAAAGAACTTGCTCGTAATAGACACCACTTCAAAGATATAACATTTAAATCTAGTTTAACTGGTAAAAGTTATAAAGGCACAACCAGTGAAGATGGTGTATTAGCAATAATTGATTTAACAACAAATAAAGAAGTAGAAAATAATGCCAAACCAAATAAAAAAGCAATTCTAGGACAAGCAATAATCGATTTAAGTGAAACAGTTAATAAGGATGATACTTTATATCAAAGATATAGAAAATTGACTAAGTTAGTATTAGATGATTAAAAAAAACTCACATTTTAAGGAGAAAAACAATGGAAAGAAAAAAGTTTAATCGTGGAACAATGACTGGTGGTATTATTAGAATTTGTGTTGCTACTATGGCCATAATTATTGCTTCCATTATCTTAAGTTCAACAATAGGCTCATGGGATAAAGATGAAATGGGTGGAAGTATCTTTATGTGCTTTATTGCGGGAGTGATTATTTGCGCTTCGATTTACTTTATTATTAATGGTATTAAAATGATAATTGATGGAAAGAAGTCATTAGAAGTTTTAAAAAAAGGACATCAAGAATCTGGAAGAATACTTGATTTAACAGAAACAGAAGTTACAGAGAATCATAATGGTGCGGTATCGCATTACATTATTTATAACTTGAAATTTGAATATACTGATGACTTTGGTGATTTAGCGGAAAGTGAAGAACAAGTAAGCAACAAAGTTTATGACAAACTAAAAGAATTAGAATTGATTCCAATAGTGGTTTATAAAGAGCGTGCAGTTTTTGATCGAAAAAAATTTGAAAAAGATAATTTTTAATTAGTGAGTGTGTTTTATATGGGAAAGTTTAATAATATTGAAGATATAGTTTGTAGTCCCCAAGATAGTGATGAAAAAACTTTTAATACTATGTGCAAAGTAGTGAATGTTGAAGGTCCAATTATTGAAACAGAATTGGCAAAATATTATTTGTATGGCATAGGATGCGAAAAAAATGAGACTATGTTTTTAAAATATATCAATATGGCAATTAATAGTGATTTTGCTAAAGCGTATGCCCTATATGGCGAATATTGCTGCATGAAAGGTGATTATGAAAAAGGATTTAAATATTTAAATACTGCTGCTAACAAGAATTGTGGAGATGCTTATTATTATTTAGCAAAAAAATATGAAAATGGTGTTGGTGTCATGGGCGATTTTTCTAAAACTTGTGAACTCTATAAAAAAGGTGCAATGCTTGGGAATATTAGTTGTATGCAAATGTGTTATACTTATGGCGTTGATTTTAGAAATCCTTCTGAAATGATTTATAAAGAATATAGTCCAAAAGAATTGCGCATGCATTTGAGCAAATTTGAACATGATCCACGCACAATTTATTCATTTAATTATTACTCTTTACTACGTTATTCTGTCTATGATTATGGTAATGATATAGTTGATTTGATTAGTATTTTATCTTTGCATAGATATCTAGGATATTATGATACAGCTTCAAAAAATACTAATATATTACTAAATTTGTGTAGTACTGGCTGTGATATTGGTTCAGACTTATGTTATTTTGTCATGTCTGGACTTTTTGAAATGGGAATTGGCGTTCAAAAAGATTTAGGAATTGCATTAAATTGGTTGATAAGAGGCGTTGAAGAATTAAATTCATACATTTGCTTGATGCAGTTAATTAAGACTTATTATGATGGATCATTAGGTGTTAAAGATTATAATTTAGCTAGAAAATATATTAATCTATTAAAGACTAATTTTCCACAAAAATATGCCAATTCGGATAATAGAGAATATAATATAAAAGAAATCGAAAAACAAATTTCTTAATTTACAATCACAAAATTCAGCTTTGCTTTATTGCGGGCTGAGTTTTTTTATGCAAATTTAGATATCTTTATCAAAGTATATTTTTTAATTGGAGACTAATAATTAATTGTTTATAATCATTAAAACAAATTTATTTTATACTTGTAAATTTTTTGTTCTTTAATAAGTTATCTATATCACGTCCACTATAGAAAATATGGAAGACTATAACTTCACTAGTTTGAGCATTTGGATAATAAAAAATGACATAATTCTCAATAACAAGTTTTCTTAATCCTCTACTATGCCATGGCTCTTTTTCTACAAGTGGAAATCTATTAGGCATTTCGTCTGGCATCTCTATTTGTTCTAAAATTCTATTAGCTAATTTTTTGGCGATTTCAGGTACAAGTAATACATCAGCAATATAAGTATAAATGTTTATAAAATCTAATTTAAAATCTTTTGTAAGAAGTATTTTCCATTTGCTCATAATCCTAAATCCTTTTTGATTTCGCCTCTAAAATCGTTAAAGTCTGTGTATTCTCCATTAGCGTATGATTTTGCAGCTTGATTCATCAATTCATCAAATTGCTCATCTGTTAGTACTTCAAGTGATATAGGTTTATTAATTTCAGGCAATTTCATCTCAAAAGGAATTTTTCTTTGCAAGGCAATTTGGCGTAGATAAATTTCCATAGCTGTTGCCATAGATATTCCTAGTTGGTTCAATACATTTTCTGCTTGTAATTTGATATTAGGGTCGACTCTAGTAAATATATTTGCAGTTTTTGGCATAAAATTTAACCTCCAATATTCTTCTAATAATATTATATGCAATCTGCAAGCATTATGCAATCGTATTGCTAAAGTAAATAATGAATTATCATCTTTAATTACATCGAAATGAACAGTAGACGTTATTTGTAATCGCTGAATTTAACTTTATTCTATAGCGGATTGTATTTTTTTATATGCAAAAATATGCAAAAATGTGCAAAAATGTGCAAAAATATGCAAAAATGTGCAAGTTTTAAAAAGGTTGATTAATTATATGGCAATATCATTTAATTTCTTTAATACTCGAAAAAATGTTCCACGAGATATTCCAAGGATTTTAATTGCCTCTTTATTGGTTAATTCTTTATGCTTATATTTATAAATAATTTCATTGATGTTAACTGGTAGTTTTACTTTAGGCCTACCGAACTTAACACCTTTTTCTTTGGCAATTCTAATTCCTTCAGCTTGCCTTTGTTTGATATTTATTCGCTCGTTTTCCGCTACAAAAGATAATACTTGCAAAACAATATCAGATATAAATTTTCCTACTAAGTTTTTACCTTGTATTCTTGTATCTAATAATGGCATATCTAATACCTTTATATCAGCACCTATAGTTTTAGTAATTCTAGCCCATTCTTCTAATATCATTTGATAATTTCTACCAAGACGATCAATTGATTTTATTATCAATAAGTCGTCTTTTTTTAGTTTTCTAATTAACTTTTGATATTTAACTCTATCAAAATCTTTTCCGGATTCTTTATCAATATAAATATATTTATCATCAATATTTAATGCCTTAATTTCTTCATATTGTCTATCGATATTTTGCTGTTTTGTTGATACGCGAATGTATGCGTAAATCATGATAATCACCCTGTATCTATATAGCAATTAATTGCGCAAATGTAAATTAAAATAAAAAAAGTACCAAAAATCTTACATTTTGATACCCTAAAAATATCCTACCATAATTTATAGAAAATATCAAAAAATTTAGTTTGTTTGCTTTTTTAGTTTGTAAAATAATTTGACATTTTGGCATATTTTTTTCAATTTAAATATTCCCAAAATGTAAACATATTTAGACTCTTTTTATTCAAAATACCCAATATGGTTTATAAGCGATAATTGTACTAATAACACTAGCTATTTGTTTTTGGCCATATTAATGAGTTTAAAACTTATAAATGGGGTGTAATGCAATGCTTGTTACAGATATTTGGGATTCAGGATTATTAAAAAGGTATCCTGAACTTTTAGATAAGTTGCTTTATGATAATACAACTAAAAAAAATATTATTTGGGCAACAAGCAATTATGAAAAAAGAGGTAAAGAATATTTGCCTAATAAAGAAATCAAAACGACTTTAATTAATATAAACCCGAAAAGTAAAATTATTAAACCAAGAGTAGAAAAAAGTAAAACAGAGCAATTGAAAAGAATAAAAGCTAACGCTGAAGTATTTACACCTATTTGGATTGTTAATAAGCAAAATAATTTAGTTGATGATGCCTGGTTTGAAAATAAAGATATATTTAATATCGAACAAGAAAATAATACTTGGGTAACAACTGAGAAAGTAATATTCGCTAAAAATAAAACATGGCAAGAATATGTAACTGATATAAGACTTGAAGTATGTTGTGGTGAAGCTCCTTATCTAGTATCAAGATATGATGCTGTAAGTGGTGACGTAATTGAACTTAAAAATAGAGTAGGATTATTAGATAGAAAATTTAGAGTTATTAATGAAAATGCAAAAACAGATGATGAATGGATTGAATATTCTATAAAAGCTATTAAGTCCATTTATGGATATGAATTTCAAGGGGACAATCTTTTAATAGCTAGATGTAATGTTTTATTAGATTATTTAGATTATTACTTTGATAAATTTAAAAGTTTGCCTACAAAAGATTTAATTTTTGATATTACTAACATAATTAGTTGGAATTTATGGCAAATGGATGGATTGAAATATGTCGTTCCTTTGTCTTGTCACAATGTTATCAAAAAGACAGTTCAGTTAAGCCTGTTTGAAGAAATTAGTGATCCCAAACCTGAGTTATGTCCTGGATGTAAAAGCGAAGATCCAAAATTACATAACGGGAAAAGGTGCTACATAATGGATTGGGAAATTGATAAAAAAATAAAATTTGTATCTTTAATATGGAGGAATGATTATGAGGGATGAAGGTAGAAATGATGCATTAGAAGCAGAAAAAAAGTATAAAACCGCTGTTGAATCGGCTAATGAATATATCGAGAATTTTGATATTTTAGAAACTATTACTAATGTAGGTAATGATGAAGTTTTTACACCAAGAAAAACTTGCGAAATGATTTTAGATTCATTACCAGAAGAAGTATGGCGTAATCCTAACTATAAATGGTTAAATCCTGCTACTAAAAATGGTGTGTTTGAAAGAGAAATTGCAATAAGACTTGATAATGGTTTAAAAGATATAATGCCTGACACTGAAACTAGAAGAAAACATATATTGCAAAATATGATTTTTGCTATAGGACAAACACGATTTACCGCTAATGTGGCAAGGAGGACGCTTTATTATTGCTTAGAGGCAAATAGAAAATGCGATGGCATAAAAGCGGAAGATGGGCATTATGTAAATGGTTATGCAATTGGAAATGGTACTTGGTTTAATGATGAAGAAGGAAACATTAAAACGCCAAATACAAATCACACATTTATTGATGCTAAAGAAAATGTTATGCCTGATTCATGTGTGGAAAATGAAAGAAAAAAATATAGATGTAAATATTGCGGAATAAATGAAAACTCATCTTATAATGATGCGTCACAGCGAGAGACTTATGCATATGAATTTATTCATTTTAGTGGAGATAAGTTATTAAGACATTTACAAGATAGATTTTTTGGAGGAAATAGTAATATGAAGTTTGATGTTATCATTGGCAATCCACCATATCAATTACAAGTTAATGAAAGTGGAAAGGGACTAGGTGCAATTCCTATATACAATTTATTCGTAAATCAAGCTAAAAGTTTGAATCCAAAATATTTATCGATGATTATCCCTTCAAGATGGTTTTCTGGAGGAGTTGGATTGGATGAATTTCGTAAGAATATGTTAAATGATAGACATATTAAAAAAATGTTTGACTTTTCTGATTCAAAATCTTGTTTTCCGGGGGTTGATATTAACGGAGGCATTTGCTTTTTTCTGAGAGATTTATACTATGAAGGTATGTGTGAGTTTACAAATGTTACAAATGGTGTTAAAAGCACAAAATTAAGAAAACTAGATGAATTAGATATTTTAATAAGAAGAAATGAGGCCTTATCTATTTTAGAAAAAGTACTAACATTAGGTGAAAGGACTTTGTCGAGTGAAGGAGGATGCAGTCCACAAACACCATATGGCTTTTTATCCAATTTTGAGGGATTAAAAGAAAAAAACAATAATGATGATTGTAGATTGCTTACTAGCAAAGGGTGGAGCTATGTAAAAAGAAGTGAAGTAATTAAAAGTGTAAATACAATTGATTGTTTTAAACCAATGATATCTAAATTAACATGTGAACATGCAGGAACACCGGATAAAAATGGACAATATAGAGTCATAAGTAGAATGGAAATTCTTAAGCCAGGAGAAATTTGTTCTCAATCATATTTAACAATTTGTCCACAAACACACGAACATTTAGCAAAGAACGTATGTAAGTATTTAAAGACAAAATTTGTTAGGTTTTTAATACAACTCACATTAGTAGGAATGAACATGTCAATAGACAATTTTAGATATGTACCATGGGTTGATTTTAATAAAGAGTGGACAGATTTAGACTTATATAAAAAGTATTCTTTATCTTCAAATGAAATTGAAGTTATTGAAACAATGATTAGGGAGATGAAGTAATATGTCTGAAGCATTGATTACAAGATCTCCTGATATTAATAAAGTTGATACAATTTATTATCAAGGCAAAAATAAATCTTATGATTTAGATGATAAAAATGACACTGATGGTAGTTTGATTCTTATTTATATGTATTTATTGCCAAAATTTCAAACACATGGAATTAAAATAGGGATGACAAAATGCAAGATTGGTGAGAATTTTTGGCATGCTATTAAATCTAGGATAAGTGATCAAAAACATGAATTGGCTTTAACAGAGGAACAGTATTCAAAATATGGATTAAATAGAGAAGTGATTTATTGGGGAATTTGCCTTGATGCAAAAAATGATTCGTTTAAAGATTATGCTGTTCATGATGAAATAAAAAAATCTAATGCAGGAATTGTTGAAAAAGAACAAGAATGGTTTACTAATGTTCCAGCAGATGAACTTATAGATGTTTTTAATTCATTAAGACATACGGATGAAAATAAAGAAATATATACACCAAGAAAAGAACAACAAGAATGCATAGATGCTATGAGTCAGTATTTTAATGAAAATCCTAATGGAAGATTTTTATTGAATTGTAAAATGCGTTTTGGAAAATCTTTTACAACATATAAATATTGTGAAGATCATAATCTAGAGCGCATATTAATTCTAACATTTATTCCAGCTGTTGAATCATCTTGGAGAGACGATTTAAGTCATATTAAAAAAAAATATCGTTACTTTACTGATGAAAATTTACGAAGAAGCGATTTTATGCTTAATTTCATTCAAGAGCCATATGTTATCTTTTTGTCGTTGCAAAATTATTTAGGCAAAGAAAAAAATGCAGAAGTAAAGGCAAAAATTCAACAATTGCAAGATATAGATTGGGATTTGGTTATTCTTGATGAATATCATTTCGGTGCATGGAACCAAAGAACACAGGGAACACTCAAAGTAAAAGAAGAAAAGAGTGAAGATCTTGAAAATGCATATCAAAATCAATTAAAACAATCTGGTGATATAATAAAGAAGTTTAATATCAAAACAAAACAAACTATTTGTCTTTCTGGAACCCCATTTAAAGCCTTAGCAAGAGGAGAATTTAATGATAATTCATCTTTTACTTACTCATATTTTGATGAACAAAGAAATAAATATCCAAATAGTGAAAATGATGATTTTTCTGTTATAAATCCTGATTATGCAGCATTTCCAGATATGAGAATCTTTGGTTATAATATGTCAAAATTATTTAGCAACTTGACAGCACAAGTATTCTCAGAGGATAAACTATTAACCAAAAAATATTTTTCATTAAACAAATTTTTTGAAACAAGGCAAGAGAATAATCCAAACGAACCGTGTACTTTTATATATGAAGAAGAAATAAAAAAATGGCTTGAAATAATTAAAGGCCGTTCTGCTTATGGTGATAAATTTCCATATTCAAATCAAGATATGCTAGAAAATAACGTTCACACGCTTTGGTTAATGCCAACTGTCAAATCATGTAAAGCAATTGAAGATTTGTTAAAAAAAGATGATTATTTTTCAAGATATCAAATTATTAACTTATCTCAAGATGGTGTTGGTGCAGGAAATAGTGCTTTTGAATACCTAACTACTAATATTACAGCCTCTGAAAATACTAATAAATTAGGATCAATAGCAATAACTGTAAATAAATTAACAATTGGTGTTACAGTAAAAAAATGGTCAAGTGTTTTTGTTCTTAAGGATTTAGCTAGTCCAGAACAATATTTCCAAGCAATTTTTAGAATTCAAACTCAATATAAGGAAAATGGAAAGATACTTAAGAAGTATGGATTTGTTTATGATTTTAATATTGATAGAGCTAGTGCCTTATTATTGAAATATGCTGAACAGTCTGAAAGTGAACAAACAACAAAATTACAAATTGCAAAATTGATTGTAAAATATATGCCTATTTTTATTAATGGCGATATGTCTAATCCAATCTCAGATCAAGTATTTTATGAACTTGCTCAATATGGTGATTCAAGTGGAGTACCATTATCAAGAAAAATTGTTGATACTTCAAAAACAACAAGAATGCTTGATGAAGAAACAATGGCTGCAATGCTCAACGATAAAGAAGTTAGTGATATAATTAAACGTGTTTTTGCTCATGCAAAATTTGGAAAAACGAAATCAAAGACTGTTCCAGCTAAACCTGAAGATGGATTTGATTCGAAAATAGCTAAAGAAGGCAGAGACAAGGGATATGAGCTAGGACAACAAGACTATAAAAATTATGTTGATTATGATGACTTACAGGTTCAAGCAGAATTTGAAAATGCAATAGCAAATTATATTAAGGAATATTGTCCTAAGGAATATGATACAGTAAAAGCAATATGGTACACTAATGGCTTCAAAAAAGGATATGAATCCGGCGTTAATGCTCCTATAAAAAAGGAACAATGCGGATATGATGACGGCGTTAAATTTGTTGAAGAAGTAAAGAAAAAATTTGGAAAAGATATAAAATATATAAACTCTACTAGAACAATCATTGAAAACTTTGAAAAAACTTATTTAAATGATATTAATAATATTCCAGTTAAATATAGAGGAATGCTTTATAAGAGATGGTATTGTGATTCCTTCAGAAGAGCTGTAAAAAACAATCTCATTCCTGTTGTTGAACCTAAAAATGGTGAAACAATTGAAGATGCAGATAACGTTATGAAACATATTCTTGCTAGATTATTTGAGTTTTTATATATTAGTGTTTATAGAGAAACAACATTTAATGAAATATTTAATAATGCTGATCCAAATGTATTTTTAGAAGCAGTTGGTATAACTAAGAAAGATTTTGAAATTCTTAACAAATATAAAGTATTTCAAGAAGACGTTTTAAATAATTATATTCACGATTTTTTTGTTAATGAATCATTAGGCTCAAAACTCAATCTTGAAGATGAAAAAATAAAAAAACAATATCGTAACAGTTTTGATTGGTTTGGTTTTGGACTTGAAAGTAACGAAGAACAAATTAATAAAAAATTGGATTCACATGATGATTTTATGGAAAGTATAAATGAAGAACATCAAGTGCCTAAAATTGAAATCAATGAAGAAAATACCACACTAATTGATAAGATAATAAACGTATTAAAAAATTGTAAATCAGCTAAAGCATCAAAAATAGCGGAGAGTATAGGAGTAGGTAAAAAAGAAATTAATTCGATTTTGTATGCAAATTTAGATGTTTTTACTAAAGATATCTTTTTTAATTGGAGACTCAAAAAGTAGTAATTGCTGATTTGTATTTTAAAGCCATCAAAATCAGCACATTTATTATTTGATTTCATTATAAAAATCTAATGAGTCTTTTACCCAACCTTCTGCTTCAGTATTTGTTCCTAGGCCAAATCCATGTAAGCAGTCTACAATTTTTATTGAATGATTAACATTATTATTTTCATAATGTTTTATTATGCTTTCATAATCACTTGAATTAAAATATTGATCGTTTTTACATAATAACGAATAAGTAGGAACATCAAAAGAATCTTTTAACACAGAATCTAAATTATATCCATAAAGGAGATTGGCACTACTAGGGGAAGGAAGATTATATTTTTCATATCCTATATCTTTATCACACCAACTAGAGGCAATATATGCTCCAGCACTAAAACCCGTAATGATATATTTATCTGGATCAATATTAAATTCATCGGCTTTATCTCTAATAATAGAAATAGATTTTGCAATATCGCTTAAGACATTATCGAAATTATCGCATTCTCCAAATGTTTTACTTATGCGATAAGTTAAAGCAAAACTAGTATAACCATATTCTTGGAATTTAGCACTGACTGGAAGAGATTCGACCATAGTACAAACACTTGTAAATCCTCCACCAGCAATATTAATAACAAAAGGTGTTTTTTCTTCACTTTTATGATTTCTTAAAGCAAAGAATCCTACTTGTTTTAAGGCTTTATTATCTTTGATTTCTTTTCGAGTGTAGCTAGGATAATAAACTTGATATTTGTTATTACCTTCTTTTTCAAGTGCTTTTAATCCATAAACGCTATCACTAGCGTTCCATGCTTTAGTCCCTAAATTTGCGGTAAAAGGTGAACCAAAATATAAGTGCTCATTACCTAATAAAATATTCCAACAAGAATTATTAAATCCACTACGAGATAGAATAATCCAATAAGGTGTAATAGTGGATATAGGTAAGATAAATCCAAGTGCTACACCAATCGCAGCGATTCCTAATATAGTTGATAAAATACCTTTTAAAATCTTCTTTTTCATTTTTGTTTTTCCTTTTTATTATTTTAACAAAAATATAAAATTTTGTTTTAAAAATTCCTATTCTTTTAATTAATAGTCCTAAATTGTGCTTTTTAAACATATTAGTTATAAATAATTTATAATTAGGATAATTTTTTTCAATACGAAAATAAATGCTCATGAGTTAACAAAGATAAATCAATATAGTATGAATATACTGTTTGTCTAGTTCCGGAATTTCCAAGAAAACATAGTATAGTTCAAAAAATGCCTGCTTTTTGTAATCCGGATTATGAGATTTACAAGCAATAAATAATTTAATCATAGTTTCCAAAAAGTAACTATAGCACTTTTTAGTGCGTACTTTTTATTTTGACTCCAATCGATATAATAAATGTGCAATCAAAAATTAACTCGAGTAACGATTGTAAATTAGGAGGAAAAATATTATGAAAATTTTAGTTGTTGGAGCAAACGGAAGAGTTGGCTCATTGGTAGTAAAAGAAGCTCTAGTTAAAGGATTAGAAGTAGTAGGATTAGCAAAAGAAGAAAATAAATCTACTGCAATTAAGTTTATTAATAAAGATGCTTTAGATTTAAAAAAAGAAGAAGTCAAAGATTTTGATGTGGTAGTAGATGCAGTTGGCGGATGGACTAGTGAAACTATTCCTAATATCACTAATGTTATGATCCATTTAGCAGACATCATATCAAACTTAAAGACACGTTTAGTTGTCGTTGGTGGTGCTGGTAGTTTATTTGTGAATAAAGAAAGAACAGTTACTGTTGATATGGGAAAAGATTTTCCAGATTCTTGGAAACCATTATCAAGCGCCCATTTTAAAGGCTTAAAGTATTTAATGGGTTCTCAAAATTTAAATTGGACTTACATTTCACCAGCTTGTGATTTTGTAAGTGATGGTATTAAAACTAATGAATATCAAATTGGTGGGGAAGACTTGTTATTAAATTCTAAAGGATTAAGTACTATTTCTTATGCTGATTACGCAATTGCATTAGTGGATGTCATTATAAGCAATAAATATAATAAAGAACATATTAGTGTTGTTTCAAAATAATATTCTTTAATAGTATCTTATGATATACTATAAGCAAGTTAGATACTAAGGAGAATGAATTATGATTAATTATGATGATTTACCAGCTTGCCCAGTGCAAACATGTTTAAAGTTTATTTCGGATAAATGGAAAATATTAATTATTCGCGATTTATTAGATGGAACAAAAAGATTTAATGAATTAAAAAAGTCACTTGCACCAATTACACAAAAAATGTTAACGCAACAATTACGTGAAATGGAAAGTGATGGCATTGTAAATCGCAAGGTATATCCGGTTGTTCCACCTAAAGTGGAATATTCTTTAACAGATTTAGGTAAATCTTTAAAACCCGTTATTGAGGTTATGAAAAGATGGGGAGAAGAATTAAAACAAAAAAAGTAGGTGACTTATATGGAAGAATTAAATTGGTGTATTGATTATTTGATTAGTTATAATCACTTGACAAATTTAAAATACACTTACAATTTTAATACATTTCGCGCACTAATGAATATTACTTTTCCAAATAATTTAAGTGATGAGTATTATAATAAACAAGATTGTGTACTTAAAGAACTTTTAAGTAGTAAGAAAGTAATAGATGCAAATAGTTTAAAATACATTAATAATATTGCTATATATAAAGGCGATATTACTTTGATAAAGTGTGATGCAATTGTTAATGCTTGTAATGAAAAATTACTTGGCTGTTTTCAACCGCTTCATAATTGTATTGATAACGCTATTCATTCATTTGCAGGACTAGAAGTAAGAAGAGATTTAATGGAAGTTATGAAAAAACAAAATCATAATGAAGAAAATGGAAAATGTAAAGTTACTAGTGCTTATAACTTACCAAGTACATATATCTTTCATACTGTAGGACCTATAATTGAAGAAATAATAATCAAAAAAGATGAACAGGATCTAGCTAATTGCTATCGTTCTTGTTTATCAAAAGCAATAGAGTTGAATATAAAAACAATTGTATTTCCATGTATTTCTACTGGCATATATGGATTTGATAAAAAAAGAGCATCACAAATTGCATATACAACAGTAAGTGATTTTCTTAAAATTAATAAAAATATAAAAGTAATATTTAATGTTTTTACTAATGAAGATTATCATGTTTATTTAAAAACACTAGGTGATAAGTATGATTATTAATACAGGACAAAGAACAGATATTCCAGCTTTTTATTCCAAATGGTTTATAAATCGAATAAGAGAAGGATATGTTTATGTAAGAAATCCCTATTATCCTAATTTAGTAACAAAATTTGTTTTAGATCCTAAAGTTGTGGATATAATTGGTTTTTGCACAAAAAATCCTTCGCCAATATTTCCTTATTTAGATGAATTAAATCAATTTCGTCAATTTTGGTATATTACGATAACTGGTTTAGGAAAAGATTTTGAACCTAATGTCCCTCATGTTGATAAGGTTATCGAAGATTTTAAGTATTTATCAAGTAAAATCGGAAAATCATCTGTTGCTTGGCGCTATACTCCAATTATTATTAACGATAAATATCCTTTAGAAAGACATATACGAGCGTTTGAATATATTGCTTCAAAATTAGAAAACTATACCGAATTAGCGGTATTTGGGTTTGTTGATTTATATGATAAATTAAAGAAAAATCAACCAGATATTAAAGATGCAACGGATAAAGAAAAAATTATTTTAGCAAAAGAGTTTATGCGTATTGCTAATAACCATCATTTAAAGTTAAGATTATGTTCTAAAGAAAAATGGTTAAAACAATATGGTGCTGATGTTGATGGATGCATGCGTTTAGAAGATTATGAAAATGCTGGTAATTTTATTTTAAAACCGACTAGTAAAATGCAAGCAAGGAAAGGGTATTGTGCCTGCTTTTTATCTAATGATATTGGCGCATATAATTCTTGTATGCATTTATGTAAATATTGCTACGCAAATGGAAATGTTAATCAAGTTATAAATAATTATCGTAACCATGATGATAATTCCCCGCTACTTATTGGAAACTTAAAAGACACAGATATTGTAAAAGAAGCAAAACAAGAATCTTGGATTGAAAGGAGAGAAAAATTATTTTAAATGAATGAAATATTAAAAAACTTAGTCGATGAGGCCGATTCAATTGTTATTGGGGCCGGTGCGGGTTTGAGCGCCGCGGCAGGATTTGAATATGGTGGAGAAACTTTCTTAGATAATTTTACTTATATGCATGATAAATATGGTTATAAAGATATGTATAGTGCCGGCTTTCATCATTTTAATAGTCTAGAAGAAAAATGGGCATATTGGTCAAAAATGATTTATTTAAATCGTTATAAATGCGGAGCGCGTGATTTATATAAAAGATTATATGATTTAGTAAAAGATAAAAATTATTTTGTTATAACCACAAATGTTGACCATCAATTTCAACTTGCTGGTTTTTCAAAATCAAGATTATTTTATATGCAAGGTGATTATGGATTATTTCAATGTAGTGTCCCTTGTCATAATAAAACGTATGATAATGAAAAAGAAGTTCTAGAAATGATTAAAAATATTGAAGATAATAAAATACCCACTAATCTTATTCCCAAGTGTCCAAAATGTGGAAGACCAATGACTACTAATTTAAGATGTGATGATACATTTGTGGAAGATGAAGGATGGCATTTAGCTAAAAAAAGATTTGATACTTTTATTAAAGAAAACAAAAATAAAAAAGTTTTATATTTGGAACTTGGTGTAGGTTATTCAACACCAATTTGGATTAAATATCCATTTATTCAAAATACTTATCAAAATCCTAATGCTACATACGTTTGTGTTGATAAAGGATTGATTTATGTGCCAGATGAAATTAAAGCACAAAGTTATATTTGTAATGAAGATATAAATAAAATAATATAAATAGATTGAATTAGCTTTACGGCTAATTCTTTTTTAGTATTTATTTATTATTTTGATAATTAAATACACAATCAAATACTTCTAAACACCAATCATGTGGATGACAAAAGAAAAATGTCTCATGATTCATATTTTGTTCTCGAATATCGGGATTTTTAAAATGCTTTAAATATCTTTTGCGGTACTTTTTTCCCATTCCTAGAGCGTAGAATACGTGAATTGTTGTCCCTTCTTTTTCAATACCTTTCTCAATTTTAGTTACTAAATCAGAAACGTATTGGTTATAGACACTCTTTTCAGTAACGACATTTTTAATACTTGGAACCATAAATGATTTTAAAAAACTTAGTGTTTGTTCGTATCTAACTGGTTCTTCAGTTTTCATTTTTTCTAATTTCTTATTCATAAAATTAGGAAGTTTACCAGTACTTATCATCTTATACATAATGGGAGCCATAATTTTTCCTTTTATAGACGCCATCAGTTTATTACTAGAATCCATATCGCTACTACCTAAAATGATATGATCAACATTAATATTACCTCTTTGCACTAAATAAGAAGCAAAAGAACCGCCAAGTGAACAACCATAAATACAAGAAATATGATTATTAAAATTATCTTTGATGTATTTTTCAATTTTGAGCGTTTCATCTAACATACTTATGTACTCTGTTTTTTCATTTTCATCAAATCCATCAAAAGAAACAACAACGGTATAGAATTTTTCTTGTAATTCAGGAAGAACTTTATCAAATAAACTATAATGACAACAAGTACCAGGAATAAGCATAATTACTGGAAGATTTTTATTTCCCAATTCATAAAGCTTCATAGTTAGTCACCTCTAACTAGCATTATAGCACTTTTTTAATGATTTGTAGTAATTAATTAAATTAATTGTAAAGGTTTTTTTAATTTCTTGCTTTTTGGTTTTATTATATTCATAATAAAAGCGAAGAATTTTTGGAGGAACTTGAATGAAAAGAAGATCACTACTTAGTGCTTTAGCATTAGTAATAGGATTAACAATTTGTAATTCTAATAATGTCAAGAAAGCTAATAATGAAATTAATGAAGAAACTAAAGTTATTAAAAGCGAAGGAAAAGAAGCAAATAATCGACAAACAAATGAAGAAATCATTACTATGAAAGATATTTATGATTATTTGCTAACTAAGTCCGCTCATTATCCTTTATCTGATGAATTTATTGAAAAATATCAGCAAACTAGTGGTGGATATTTAGATTACGCTAAAGAACTAGGAAAAATCGTTGATAAAGAAAGACATGAACCTGATCAAAAATGGCATTTTATTGATTCTTGGTTACTAAGAAGTATTGAAGATAGTTCCTTGACTTGGGATGAAAGTGCAGAAAATCGTGTCTATAAAAAATTATTATGTCCAGAATTGTTGCTTTGGATTTATGAAGCTTGTGAAGTAAGTCCTGTTAAAGTACGTCAAGCAATGATTGCTGCCGAACAAGGAAAATCTTCTAAATTAGCAGTTACAACAATTGCTAAAAATATGCGTGCTTGTGTATCTTGGGATGACTTAAGACCAGCGATTGAAAATTATAAAGCGTCCCATAGTGGTAATTAACAAAAGGAAATATTAACATGAAATCTAGTAAATTATTATTCACATTATCTTTCTTATCGTTATTAATAGTTGGATGCAATAAAAACGATTCGATATCATCAACAAATTCAGCATCCAATGCCCCACTTTCTAACTCTATTAGTGTTCCAACAAGTAATTCCACATCGAATACATTGTCACCTAGTAGTGCCTCAAATAGTGTTTCTTCAACACCTTCTACAAGTGTAGCTTCTTCAACTAGTGCATCTAGTTCGACAATTAATAAACATAAAGTATCTATTAATAAGAGTGATGATTTTATTGTTAATGGGCTTAATGACATTTATGAAGCAGGCGTTGAAGTTACTTTTAGCATTAATGTTACAAATACCAATAAAAAAGTAAAAGAAGTAAAAGCTAATAATGACATTTTAGTTCCTAATAATGATACTTATAGTTTTATTATGCCAAATATAGATGTAACAATTAATGTCTCATTAATAGATAATAATTTAACATCGTTACAAACTGCATATGAAGTAAAATATGAAATGCCAGGAAAAACTGCTAAAAAACTTGATAATGCGACTGATATTTTTAATACATTCGAATTAACACATGAATCAGGCATTATTACGGAAATTAGTGATTTTGAGTTAGTTTATGGTGGCGGTAATGGCGGTAGTGGTGATAATAGATGGTATGCTGGTGATATGCTTAAACTTGGTACTACATCCGCGAATGGTAGCGTTACTTTTTCTTTAAGTAAAAGTGTTACACAAGTTAAAGTGTCGGGTTATGCATATGTATCTAGTGGAAAACTTCGAATTGGCGATAGTGCTTCTTTAGATTGGGAAGGCACTAACACTGATAATAAAACTATTACTACAACTTGTGAAGGATTAGAAGAAACTAGTAAAGAAGTTATTGAAAGCAAAAACATAAAACAAATTAGTTTTGATATTCCTGCAACAAAAAGTTTGAAAATTGCCACTACTAACAAAAAACCATTATTTATTACAGGTATTGAATTTGTGGTAGATCCAAATGAAGAACCAGATGTACCTAAAAAGGAATACAACGTTACTTGGGTTGACGAAAATGATAATATCTTAAAAACAGAAAAAGTTAAAGAAGGAGAAACTCCGACTTATAAAGGAAATAAGCCGACAAAAGAAGGTACTGATTCCACAATTTATGTATTTTCAGGATGGATGCCTAAACCTACGCCAATAAATGGAGACACAACTTATAAAGCAACATATACATCTTATGATAAAGATAAAGCCTATCCAAGTAGTGTACCAACTCTTTCTAGTGATAATAAAGTAATTACATATGGATATTATCCTCAAGCAGTTGTTAGTGATAATGATATAATTTCCGCTCTTAACGATTTAGCGCCTATCAACGCTAATGAATGGTACTTATATGATAATGAATATTATATAAAAGAAGTAGCTAATGTTTATAATAATGAAAAATACACATTTGATAATGGAAATAGTATTATTAATGGAAATGAATATTGGTTCAAAGTCGAACCAATTAAATGGAATATTATTAATAATGCTGATGGAAGCTATTACTTATTATCTTCAAAATTATTAGATGCTCATAAATTTTATGAAAATTACGAAAATAGAACGATAGATAATAATATAGTTTTACCAAATAATTATGAATATAGCGATGTTAGAAATTGGCTTAATGATGAATTCTATGGAATGGCTTTTATGGGTAATAATGGATTCATTCAAGAAAAAAACATTGTAAATGATAAACTTGATAAAGTATTTTTACCATCAAAAGATGACTATTTAAATGTTAATTATGGATTTGATAATGATATTAATGAGCCATCTATTACACGTGAAGCAAAAACAACTGATTATGCACGTGCAAGAGGTGCTTGGTATAATACTACTTCGGATTTAAAATATAATGGATCTTACTGGACACGTTCATCTACGGATGAATATAGTTATTGTGCTTGGAATGTTAATTCAAGCGGATATTTATCTAAATACGCTATTGATGGAAATAATCATTGTATCCGTCCTGCAATTCAAATTACATTAAAAAATTAAACAAAATTCGATAAAAGTAATATAATTAGATTACATCTAATGGAGGAAAACATATGGATAAGAAATTAGTTTTAAAATTAATATTAGGAATTGCTTGTTTTAGTTTAATGTCTTGTAACGAAGAGCATAATAGTACCAATGGAGGTAATTTACATGATTCTAAAGCATGGTTTAGTGAAAAAGAATTAAGTGACAAATATTTAAGTAATCTACCTCAACCAACCGGATGTACTGGTGAAATTAATTCATCTACTAGTTGGTTTAATGATGGTTATTCTTTTTCACAAGCTTGTGAGTCTGAAGACATTTTAAATAATAACGCTACTACATATTTTAATTATTTTCAAACAAATTTTGCAGGTAAATTTGGAGTTGCCGCGCCATTTGCTCTTGGAGAAGATGTTACATGCTACAACATTATTAGTAAAACTGATATAACTGATTATCATGATACAAATCCATCACCACTTTATAAGTTTTATTATGTTTCTGACACAACAGTAGATGCTGATGGATATTTATTAGATGGTTCAGTATTTACACTTGAAATTCGTTATGAATTTTCAACTTTAGTTAATAGCTATCAATTTAAGTTATTTATAGAAAAAGCCAATATAAGCCATAATGGTGTCTTTATATATAAATATAAATTAAAATAAATAGCATTAATTTATTTACTATTACTAAAAACGAATATTAGTATAAATAATCATGTTTTGCACTCAATTTTATAATAAATTTGGATTTTCCTATTTCTAAAAGTGTAAATGCATCTTGTCATAATTCTAATGATTAATTTTTAAAGTTCATTACAATATTAGAGAATTATGAATTATATTTATTAGTATTGCATTGATTTTGCTTTTATTTATTAAAATAAAAACTTAACTCATAATCTACGAGTTAAGTTTTTTCATTAATCATTCAACAACTTTCCAGTTATTTGTCCATATACCACGTTCTAAATTAATACGTTTACCACAACTTGGGCAAATGATAAACCCACTATTTTCATCGCCCATTGGATAAGGTTGATGTTGAATATCGGTTTCTGTAATAGATAGTTGCGCTCTACATGCTGGACATTTAATTTTGGTTTCTTTACCTTGTTTTAAGATTTTCATAGTTAACTCCTTTTTTTTACAAATTTATGTTATAACTAATTATGCTGTTATTCAAGGGAAAAGTCTTTTTTTAGTTATTTAATCAAAATTTTTAAATGTATTGTAAAATAAAAAAAATATACTGAATATCGATTAATAAAAATCTTGATTTTTATTTGCGCTTTCAGTACAATAAAACTAAGGAATATTATTAATGAAATTAAATGAATTTGATTTAAATAAATCAATAAAAGAAGATAATAATTTCAGCGAATTTAAACCATTTAAAGCTGAAAATTATTTTCCTAATGAACGACATGATTATTCAAAAGATTTTAAAGTCAACGAATCATTTGAAAATAATATTGATATTAATAGTACCAAGCATAATCCTAATATTTCTAATAATAAAGAACAATTAAAAGAAATAGAAAAACTAACAAATAATATCCAAAACATTGGAAAGGCAATTACCACACATTCATCAGTTATTTTAACTTCGGCAGTTGCGGTTATTTCTGCTTCTTTAGTTGGCGTAATACCAACAATAAACATATTTAATAATGAAGCAAAAATACTTGCAAATTCAATAATTAATAAGCCTTTAGTTAATCAAATAGTGGCGGAAGGCAAGATTATAAATGTTGACTTTAATTATCGTTATTTTGCTTTAATAGATCAATATATCGAAGATGAATTAATTGAGATGGATGGTATTTGTGATTTAGAAATAAGTGACAATCATTTTTCTTTTAATACATTTGCTTATTATGGAATTACTTCTTACCAATATGATATTTTTTATATGAAAACTGAAGAAGAAAATGTTCTTCTTTATTCATCAAATAAGTTAGATTTTACTTTAGATCAATCTTATAGCGCGACATATGAAAAAGTTAGTCCTAAAGATGCTAAATATAGCTTTAATGATGATGGGTCAATTACCGCTCATATTGAAACTAATTTTACTAGTGAATTTGATTATGCATACCTTTATGGAATCAATGTTTTAGATAAAGAAGGGAATGTTATTTGCAATTATATCGGAAACGATAAAAGTATTGACTTAATTATTCCAAGAACCGGTCAAATTTATTTTCAATATATGGATATTGGTGATTTTGCGGATGATTATTATGTATATAATAATTACATGGCTACTGATTATAGCGTAATTGAAATGCCTTTAGTAACACTAAGTGATGACTTTGATTTTGATGGTGAACAATTTATATTATTCTTAAATGTAGAGACTATTTATGATGTTAGTTCTTTAAGCGTGGATTTAGAATTAACTAATCAAAATCAAACTGTAACCAAACATATTGATAATCCTATTGAAAAAATACGATTAGTGCTTGATGAGTTTGATGGTGAAATAGGGGAATTATTAGTTAAAGGCACATTCAATTTTAAAGATGATATGATTGATAGATATCCGCATTCTATCAAAATTACACCAAAAACATTTAATTTATCTTATAAATTTGATGTTACTAATGTCATGGTTGAAAGTTATGAAAGTATGGATCAATTACCAGTAACATTTAACTTTGATTATTTATTGCCTAGTAACTATCAAATTAACATTAAAGATGATATGGATTTAATAAATGAGACAATGGAGTTAACAAATGAATATTATCTAACTAAAGTTAATTCTGGCGATGGAGCAAATTTAAGCGTATCGATTTTAGATAATCTAAATGAAGTTTGGAATGAACCTTTTTCATACCATATCTTAAGTGCTGATGAAATTAATAATTTAAATAATGAACCACTTACTTATACGCAAGTAAATCCAGGAGATAGTACTGTTACTTATAATGATGACGGAACAATCAATATATATAGAAATCTTGATTTTGTAACGAATTCCTCAAATATTTATTATGATGCATTTATCTATAGTGAAGAAAATATAGATAGTGTTACAGGACAAAAAACTTATCATAATGCATATCATAATGTTTCTAATTATAAATATTCTATTATTGAAGATGTGCCAGAGGATAATTACTATTTTTATTATTACAATGTTTTACTTTACGATAATATTTATTATTACACTAATAAGGCTATGCCTAGAGTGGGAATAGATACTAATATTAGAGATAATTTTATTTGCTCTGCTAACTATGATAATGAAAACAATCAAACAAGTATTACCATTACTAATACAAATTTTATACCAGTTAGTAATGAATGCATGATTGATAATTTTACTTATGAATTATTAACTTTAGATAGCACTTTATCATTAACTATCGAAGGAAATGTCATTGGCAAAGAAATAACGATTTTTGCTAATAGATATTTAAATAATTTTGATGAGTTTCAGGCTGATATTCCTATTAAAGGAAATAAATATAAAGCATATAATCTTACAATTACTAATTAATGGAGGAAACAACTATGGAAAAGAAAAAAACTAGAGTATCAAAGATTATTAGTTATGTGTTAGGAGCATTAATTTTAACATCATTTATTGTTACGATGATCTTAGAATTAGCGTTACCAGATACAAGTAAATTTGTTATATGGGCAAAGGAAAATGTATGGGACATTACTGCTTTACCAGATATATTAAATTCCCATTATAAAGTGTTTATTCATTGTGCCATTTTGATAGTAGTGGTGGTAATAGTTTCAAAAATAATTCGCAAAGTATTTAGAAATGTTATGCATAGATCAAATCGTGCGAAAACCGTAATTACGTTATTAGATGGTTTAATCAAATATGGTAGCGCAATAGCATTATTTTTCTTAATTTTAAACGCATTTGGTGTGAATACCAAAGCTATATGGGAATCAGTTGGCGTTATAACTCTTATTATTGGACTTGGTGCTCAATCTTTAATTGCAGATATTATTGCTGGTGTGTTTATTATTTTTGAAAATGAATATGAAGTAGGAGAAATAGTATCTATTGATGATTTTAGAGGAACAGTAAGCGAGATTGGAATACGCGCTACAAAAATAATTGATGCAGCAGGCAATATCAAGATTATTAACAATTCTGACATTAAAAATGTTGTTAATTTATCACGCGAATTATCTCTTGCGGTTGTGGATTGTGAATTTAGTTATGATATTCCGATTGAGGTTGTAGAAAAAGTATTTAAAGATAATATGCACAAATTTAAAGAAAAAATTCCAGAAATTGTGGAAGGCCCATTTTATAAAGGCATATCATCTTATGAATCTAGTAATATTGCTGTTAAATTAGTAGCAAAATGTAAAGAAGAAGATCGTTATCAAGTACAAAGGGATTTATTAAGAGAATACCGCCAATTATTCTTAAGTAATGGCATTGACTTTAGTTATGAACAAATTGTTATTAGTAATGAAACTCCTAAGGAAGAAATAAAAACAACAAAAATGATTAGAAAACAAGCTGAACAATTTGTAGAAGATCAAAAATCGCTTTCTAGTGGATTAGAAGAGCAACAAAAAGAATAATTAAAAACGATGGGTGACCATCGTTTTCGTTTGCTTAATTTTTTTTACCATTTTTATATTCAATAAGAATTTCTTTTAATGTTCCAGTTTGGCAATTACTTGTCTTAGCTTTATCACAAGCCGCTTTAAATTCTTCTATTGTACAAGTTAAGACATTTGTTTTTGTTTCTTCTTTTGATGTATCAAGATTTAAGTTAACAGTATATACACCCCAAGAAGAGGTCCACCAACCAGTAACAGTGGTTTTATAATTCCATACTGTCCAGTTATAGTTATATTTATCGTACCATTCATTTAAAGCAAAATTCCAAGCATTACGATCTTCAAAATATGTAAATTCACCAATTAATACGGGAACATTATAATCTTTACCAATGTTACGCATCATATGATACATTTTAAACATATCCATTGTAACAATATTATTTTGCCAATTATAATGATGATATTCATACATTACATTTTCCCAATTATATTTCTTAGGATCAGGTAAAGTGGAAAAATCCCAACAGCCTTCCATAGTTATAACGTGGTTATCATTATTTTTACGAATTACTTGGTAAACTTTATCAAAATAGTCCCAACATACTTTAGTAGTAGAACCTAATTGCTTGCTTGTTTGTGGCTCATTTAATATGTCATAACTTGCAATAGTAGGTGCTAGGTCGCTTCTAGTAGTGGAATAATAACTAGATACATAATCCCATAAATCTAAAACTGCATTTTCATAAGCTTCATTACCCCAAAATCCTGGCTTATCCGCGATAAGTCCACTATGCTCATAGCCATTTTGTGAACCAGGAGCGCCATGCAAATCTAAAATACAATATAAATCATTTTTTTTGCAGTTCTCTAAAAACCAGTTTAGATAATTAAATGCAACACTTTCTTCTTTTCTAGTAAAATCATCATTTAAGATATTACGCCAATAAAAAGGTAAACGAATAGTATTAAGACCTAAGTCATTTCTAATGATTTTAAAATCTTCTTCATCAAAGAAAGACTTATAATAATATTCTTTTAATTCTTCTTGATGATCTTTGAGATTTTCATTTTTATTTAAAGCATCTAAAAACATTTCTTCAGAAAACTCATTATAAGATAAATTTCCATCTTTATCTTTAATAAGATTTCCATCTTTATCTTTTTTTGGCTCTAAATCAAATGGTGACATCCAACCTTCTTGAAGTAAAATATTTCCTGCATTAATACCATTTAATTTAATAATATTACCATCCTTATCATATAAAGAACGATTTTGTGTAGAAATTAAATTAGTGCCAGTTGGTTCAATTTTTTCTGCTTGAACAGGAATTTTGTAATTCCAAGAATAAGCAAATAATCCTAAGACCGTTGCACTGGTTGCAATAATTAAAGACCCTAAAGTAATAAAAACAATCCTTGCAATTTTATGTTTCTTTTTCATGTTTTTTCCTCTTTCTCTTTAATAATACTATTTTTTTAAAATATAAGCAAATTTACATAATTTGTATAAATTTTTAGCTTAAGAATTCTAAAAAGTCATTGATAATTTTAGAATTATCTTTTTCTTTAAGCCAGATAACTTTACGCGAATATGGATTCATATTTTTAAGTTCAAGATTTTTAATGTTTTGGCTATAATTAATAGCTTCTGTTTTTGGAAGCGGAACAATAGCAATAAGACTTTTGGCTTTAGCAATTTCGATAGAGGCTAAAGAAGTAGTGGTTGTTACAGCAATATTTGGTGATAAATTTAATTGATGAAAATGAGCAATGATATTATCTTCATAAGCGCGAGGAACCACTAATTTATAATTTACTAAATCATTAATAGTAATAACTTGTTTTGCTAATAATAATGATTGAGGTGGTAAGACGACTTTGAATACTTCTGGCTCTAAAATACGATAATTATATTTATCAAGATTGCTAATATTAGCGTTAATAATAGCAACATCAACTTTACCTTCGTTTAAATATTGCTCTGCAAGAACAGTATTACATTCATAGACATTTAATTTAATATTAGGATAAAGATTGAAAAATGTATGAAAGATTTTATTTATTAATTCCTTATATATAGAAGGTGGTAAAGCAATATTTAAAGTATCATGCATGCCATTTACAATGTTATTAATATTAACAAATGATTGATTATATAATTTAATTATTTCTTTGCTTTTAAGATAAAGTTCTTTTCCTGCTGGAGTTAATTTAATGTTCTTTCCGCCACGATACATAAGCTTAGTTTGATACAAATCTTCTAAGTACTTGATTTGGTTAGAAAGAGAAGGTTGAGCAATAAATAATTTTTTACTTGCTAGAGAAATATTCTTTTCATCAACAATAGTAACAAAGTTTTTTAAGTATTCAATATTCATGTTTACCTCACTTATAATAAAAATAAATAGTTTTAATTTAAAATATATATAAACATTATAACTTATTTTATTACATTGTCATCTATTTATTTTATAATAATCGCGGATGGATAAGAAGGAGATTGATATTATGTTTAATTTGACTGATATTGGTAGTAATGTTATAGAAGCACTAAGTTCTATGAATTTATGGATTGCTATCGCCAAAAGCGTATTTATTATTTTAATTGGTTTCATCTTTACTAAAACTAAAACGCTTCCTGAGACAACAGGTAAAACACTAACGAAGATAGTCATGAATATTTGTTTACCATGTTTAGCATTTGGATCATTTATGACTAGCGTGACAAGAGAAAACTTCATGAGCTGTATTTTCTCGTTTGTTTATGGCTTTATTATTTATATTGCCTTTATTTTCTTAGCCAAAGTTCTATTTATGTGGGTTAAAGATCCGACAAAAAAGAAAGTAATGGAAATTTTGTTTGTATTTGGTTCAACAACTTTCTTTGGTCAACCACTTATTCAAGCGGTATTCCCACTAGCATTTAATGATTCAAGTATGTTTAATATTGCATATCGTGTATTTTTATATTCCTATGCCTATTATGCAATTTGTCAATCTAATGATACTAGTAAAGAAAGTGAAGGGAAAGCAACTTCTAAACCTAGCGTTAAATCAATTTTAAAGAAAATATTTGTAAACCCTATTATTATTGCGACATTTGTTGGATTCGTTTTATGGAGCCTTCAATTAGTAGGAGATGCAAGTGATGCTAGTAACTGGTGGGTTATAACTGTTAATGGCGCTAATAATGTTCCTGCAACTGGAGCATTCTGGAATATTAAAGTTTCCCTTCCTTGGCTATATCAAACTATTAATACATTAGGAAATTTATCATCACCATTAGTGTGGATTGCTATTGGTTGTACATTAGGAAAAGTTTCATTTAAAGAAGCAGCAAAAGATAGAAATGTTTGGATTTTTACATTTATTAAGATTATTGCCGCACCAGTAATTAACTTTGCTTTATTATTCCTAATTAATTTAATTCCAGGTATTAACGTTACATTCAATACTTTAGCGGCAACAACTCTTATGTGGGCTGTTCCACCTGCTACTGTAGCAATTACTTATTGTATTGACTCAAATAAAGAAGCTGTATTTGCTTCAAGTTGTTCATTAATTGGTACTTTGGTTTCCGTTGCATTTATTCCAGTTTATATTATATTATTAACTATAGTTCAAAGTGCCGCAATATTTGCATAACAAGGAGTGTTTATTATGAAAATGAAAATTGCTTGTTTTGGCGTTAGAGATTATGAAATTTCTTATTTTAATGATTTAGCCAAAAAATATGATTATGAAGTTGATTTATTTCCGCAATTTTTAAATACCGAAAATTATAAAGATGCCTTAGGATATGAAGCTGTTATGGTTCGTGGCAATTGTGTAGTAAATTATGAAGCAATGAAAGATTTAGCAAGTCATGGCTTAAAATATTATTTAACTAGAACAGCGGGTTATAATCACGTTGATTTAAACGCTTGTAAAGATTTTAATATTAAAACTGCTTTCGTTCCAGGCTATTCCCCTAATGCAATTAGTGAATTAGCTTTAACCCTTGCAATGAGTTTATTAAGAAATGTGGTTTACACTACTGATTATACGCATAAAGGTAATTTTAAAGTTACTAATCAAATGTTCTCACGCGAAGTTCGTGGATGTACAGTTGGTATCTTAGGTTGTGGAAGAATTGGATGTACAACCGCAAAATTATTTAAAGGCTTAGGAGCGAGAGTTATTGGATATGATATATATCAATCAGACTATGCAAAGGAACTAGTGGAATTCTTACCTTTAGATGAATTTATTAAACAAAGTGATATTATTTGTGTACATTTAGCTTATATTAAAGGTAAAAATGATAACTTTATTAATGAAGAATTTATTAAAAATATGAAACCTCATTCTATATTAGTTAATGTTGCAAGAGGCGAAGTATTAGACTTAAATTCCGCATTAAAGGCAGTAGAAGAAGGTCACTTAGACGGACTTGCTATTGATGTTATTGAAAATGAAAAAACTTTATTCTTTAAAAACTTTGATGATCCAAAACATATGGATAGCGAAGAACATCAAAAACTCATTGACTTATATCCAAAAGTTTTAGTAACTCCACATGTTGGTTCATCTACTGATAAAGCTCTTATTGATATGATTGAAGTATCTTTAAAGAATTTAGATGAATTCTTAAGCACAGGAACATGCAAAAACTCTTTAATTAAATAGTAAATAAGCACTAATTTTCTTAGTTTAACTAAGATGATTAGTGCTTTTTTGCTGCGCCCCATAAAATTTAATACTCACTTTGTTCATATAAAGAGACATTTTTTATGATTATATAAAATAGCGAAATTTAAAGGTATAAAATTATACTAGATTAAAATCGGGAGATTAAAGTATGGATGTTTTACTAGAAAAATTAAATAGAGCGCAAATTGAAGCAATTGTTAATCAAATAATGTTTGGAAAATAAAATAATAGAACAAAATGATGAAAATATTGAAAAAATTCTTGTTACAAATGAAAACATAGGAAAGAAAGTAAAACATTCGATATTTGGTGAAGGAATTATTGTTGGAATTCCTGCAAGTGAGAATAGTTACATTATCAAATTTAAGTGTTTTAAGTCAGAAAGAAATATAAGCATTAAAAATAAAATGCTAGTTATTTTTAACAAAAAATAGAAAAATGTGTTATATAATGTAGTGTTTTTTTTGAATCCAATGTTTCTTAAAAGAGTGTAAATTAATTATTAAAAATAATTAAATTTAATAGTAATATATTTCTTATCAATTATACTTATTTTGTCTATGTTTGACAAACAAAATAAAATGTTGTACTATCAAAAAAAATAGTAATGGAGGCTAGTTTTATCCAATGAATGAAAATACAATCGATAAATTAGACATCTATAAAGTATTAATACTTGAAGATAACTTAGAAGCCTCTAATACTTTACAAGAATTTTTTAAACAATATGGAAATGAACATAAAATTAAATTTCAAATAGAAGCATTTAATACCGCTAAAGAATTTATTGATAATTACACAAAAAGTGATTTAGTGCTTATTGATATTGAACTTCCTGATGGTAATGGTTTTAATGTGACTAAGAATTTACGTGAAGTTGATAAAGAAGTTATGATTATTTTTGTAACAAATATGGCCCAATATGCTGTCAAAGGTTACGAAGTAGAAGCATTTGATTTTGTGGTAAAACCAGTTAATTATTATCAATTATCAATAAAAATGGATCGCGCTTTAGTTAAATTAACTAGTATTCATCAATCTCGAGAAAAAACTATTTATTTAAAAACAACTAAAGAAATAATTGCTATTAAAGAAGCCGATATTATGTATGTAGAAGTTATTAACCATTCGCTTATTTATCATACAGCAAGAGGAAATTATGAAGTATATGGAACAATGAGTAAAGCTTCAAAAGAACTTTCAAGTAACCATTTTGAATTTTGTAATCGTTGTTATTTAGTTAATTTATCTTATGTTCGTAGTGTAAAAGGATATGAATGTCAAGTTGGCGAAGATAGAATTGCTATATCTCATCTTAAAAAGAAAACTTTTTTGGAAAAGTTAAGTAATTATTTTGTATTTGGAAACTAGGTGTTTTTATGACAAATTTGATTCTTTATAAAATAATTTTCGTATTTGAAATTTATATATGTGAATTAATATTTGGAATAACTTTAAAAAAGCAATCCAAATTTATTTTTCGTTTATTAGGTGGAATTATTTTAAATGTTGGTTTTGCTTTATTACTAGGGCTTTTACCTCAAAATAATGTTTTTGTTTCAACATTAATTTTTCCATTAATATTTTCTTTTTCTATTTTAGTATTGAAGTTTTGTTTTAAAAACACATGGACTACTGTAATATTTATTGCTTTTGCAGCTTACACTGTTCAACATTTTGGCTATGAATTAACTAGTTTTATTATGTCTTTAATTGTGTGGGATCGACCGCCTTTATATAATATGTATAATAATAGCGAATTTTCATTTTGGACTTTTGATTTACATACTTTCATTTATTGTTGGATTTATTTCTTTTGTTTCGTTGGTACAAATATTTTATTCTATTACTTATTTGCTAAAAGAATTGAAAGAAGAAAAGATTTTTCCGTTAAAGCCGATGCAATGCTAATATTTGTAGGAGTAGGATTATTTATTGATATTTTATTTAATTCTTTAGTAGTGGCATTTGGCAATAATTTAGATATTGTTACCGGATTAATTAATAATTTATATAATTGCTTCTGTTGTTTATTACTTTTATATGCTTTGTTTACAATGATTGATAGTAGAAGAGTTCGTAAAGAAAATGAAATGTTACAAGCACTTTGGAAACGAGCGGAAGAACAATATAATTTATCAAAAGAAAACATAGAACTTATTAATCTAAAGTGTCATGACTTAAAACATCAAATCCACGCAATTGAAACGAATAAAACTATTTCCCCAAATGTTTTATCAGAAATAGAAGATTCAATTGGTTTTTATGATTCATTTGTCAAAACTGAAAATGAGGCACTGAATGTTATTCTTACGGAAAAAAGTATCCGCTGTCATAAAAACAATATTGCTCTATCAGTAATTGCTGATGGTAAGAGTATGAATTTTATGAATGAGGTTGATATATATTCTTTATTTGGAAATGCTTTTGATAACGCTATTGAGGCAGTAATGAAAATTGATAATGCAACAAAAAGAGTTATTTCTTTATCAATTAAAAATGAAGCGGATATGCTTTCGATTGTTTTATCAAATAGTTTTACTGGTGAAATTAAATTTGATAATTATGGTAATCCAATCACAACAAAAGATAATAATGGCTATCATGGTTTTGGAACAAAAAGCATCATTGCAGTAAGTGAAAAATATGGCGGCTTAGTCAACTTTAAAGTCGTAGGCAATGTGTTTTATTTATATATTCTTTTCCCAATAAATAAAAATTAATTAACATTCACGAAGAAAATAAATACGTGTATGAAAAAAACTTGCTTAGGAGTAGCAATTTATTGTAAAACTTAAATGTAAGCGGTTTATTAGCTTTTAATATGCGGCTTGCTTTTACAAATTGAGATTTCAGTAAGTTTTTTTAGTTTGTAAATAGTTTTTTATAAGAAGGAGGAATTTATGAAAGACAAGAAGGAAAATTGGTTTACCAAAATTTATGGGCCGGTAACCAAAGGATGGATTATTAATCGTTCCATTTGTTGTGCGGTCATGGTTGGATTAATTGTGGCAATTAACATTGGTAACTCTGTTATTAACACTTATGCTAACCAAATTACTGCATATTTATGTCCACCAATAACGGATAATTCTGCCGTATCGAAAGCCCAAGCTAAAGCAGCGGAATTAGCTAAAACCGTGGAACTAGAAGGTGCAGCATTATTAAAGAATAACGATAATGTTTTACCTTTATCTAAAACTGATGACAAAAAAGTTAATGTGTTTGGATATGGTTCTGTTGATTGGTCCTATGGTGGTATTGGCAATGGCTCATCAGGCCAAGTTCGACCAGAAGATGATAATATCAATAGTGTAGTTGATTTAATGAAAGCTTTGAAAAGATATGGAATATCCACGAATAGTGAAATTCAAAGTTTTTACAAAAAATGGTGTGAACCAGTTAATTTAATTAAAGATCCAAATAGTATTGATCGAGCAACAGCTAGAGCACTAAGAGAGCCAAGTATGGATAAATATTCCACTCAACTCTTAGATAACGCTAAAGCGTATTCTTCAACGGCTATTGCAGTAATTTCTAGAACTTGTCATGAAAATAATGACTTGCCAAATATTCAAACTAAAGCAGGACCTGGACAAGTCACTGATGAAACAAGACATTATTTAGAGATATCTAGTGAAGAAGAGGAAATGTTAACTTATTTAGGCAAAAATTACGAAAAGGTAATAGTGGTAATTAATGCAGGAAATATTATGGAATTAGATTTTATGGATCGCATTCCTGGATTGGATGCTTGTGTATATGTAGGAGTAACAGGTACTCAAGCAGCATCTTCAATTCCTAGTTTGCTTTATGGAGATAAAAGTTTCTCTGGTAAATTAGTGGATACTATTCATTATACTTTTAATGATCATCCTGCTAGTTATTCTACTTGGTTTGGCGCTAATAATTACGCTGGATCTGATATAGGCGGTATTGATTATGTAGAAGGCATCTATGTTGGATATAAATGGTTTGAAACTGCCGATCATGAAGGTGTATATGATAATGTTGATCGAAGTGCTACATATGGTGAACACGCTAAAGGGTATAATGGTGTTGTTCAATACCCGTTTGGATATGGATTATCTTATACATCATTTGATTGGGAAATAGTAAAAAGTGAACCGGCAGCAGGAACATCAATTAACGAAAGCACAAAATTTAGTATTGATGTAAAAGTTACTAACACTGGTGCACATAGTGGTAAAGATGTTGTCGAAGCTTATGTAACTTTACCTTATACTAAAGGTGGAATTGAAAAGTCTTTTGTTAATCTTGTTGGATTTGCTAAAACGGAAGAATTAATGCCTAATGGCTCACAAGTAGTAACAATCGAAATTGATGCTGAGGATTTTCTAAGTTATGATTGTTATGATAAAAATAATAATGGTTTTAAAGGCTATGAATTAGAAGCAGGCGATTATGAAATTAAATTAATGACTGATAGTCATAACATAAAGCAAATTGCTGGTAGCGATGCGATATTAACTTATAAAGTTGATGAAACAATTAAGTGTCCTACTGATAAACATACAGGTGTAGAAGTTAAAAACTTATTTACTGGTGATGATGCAATTGATGGTATTTCCATTGATGGAATTGATAGCGAACATAACGCTAATATTCCATTTATGAGTAGAAATGATTTTAATTTAGATTATAAAATTCCAGAAAGAACAAAAGAAGTATATAATCGCTCGTTAAGTGATAAAGAGAAAAGTGTCAGTGTTTATTCAGCTCAAAAAGCATCAGACTGGGATAATGCCACTACTGATGTGTTTGGAAATGAAGTAAATACTACTATGCCTACTTGGGGTGCTTCAACATCTTATAAACTAGCGGAATCTTCAGGTGTTATTACTGAATTAGGTTTAGAACTTGGTAGTGACTATAATAATCCAAAATGGGATGAAGTATTGAATCAAGTTAAGTATAGTGAAGCTATTAATATGATTAATAACGCTCAATCTGGTAACAAGGGTATTGCATCAATTGGAAAGCCGCGTTTATATTGTTATGACTCAATGGTCCAAATTAAAGGATTTGCTGGAAAACCACGTGGAACCGGTAACCCATCAACAGTTATTCTTGCACAAACATGGAATGAACATTTAGCGTATCAATATGCAACAAACTTTGCTAATGAAATGAATTCTTTAACGGTACAAGCAGTATTTGGTCCAGGTGTTAACTTACATCGATCACCATTTGGTGGAAGAAACTGGGAATACTTCTCAGAAGATACATTTATGACTTCTTTAATGGCTTGTACTATTGTGCGTGGTTTACAAAATTATGGTTGTGGTGTGGAAATGAAACACTTTGCTTTAAATGAATGTGAATCATGGCGTTATGCTTGTGCTACTTGGTTAAGTGAACAAGCGTTACGTGAAACATATTTAAGACCATTCCAAAGAGCAACAGAAGAAGAAAATTTATCTGGTATCATGACTGCTTTCAACCGTATTGGTAGTCAATGGGCCGGTGGTAGCCAAGGTTTAATTATGGGTGTATTAAGAAATGAATGGGGCTTTAATGGCTATATTGATACTGACTGGACAACAGGAATTAAAGGTACTATTGATGAACAACTTCGCGCTGGTGGAGATTTAGGTATGGCTTGTGCATTAGGACAATCTATTAGTTATGATTATTCACAAAGTGCAACTACAGCAAGATTCCAAAATCAAGTACGTGCAGCGGTTAAACATGTTTTATATGGATGGCTATCAACCAAATATCAAGCAAGTGTTTATGAACCAAGTCCAGATGAAGAAATTACAATGTCTTTCTCTATTGATAGATGGCAATGGTGGAAACCAGCAGTGACAAGTTTAAATTGTGCTATTTATTTTGGAGTAGCAATTTGGTTAGTTTGTTTATTTGTTCCAAGTTATAAAAAAGATGAAAAAACAAAGAAGGAGAGTAAATAATATGGGTAAGAAAAAAGTTGTATTAACTAAAAAGATTTCCGTTATTGCTCTAAGTGCTGTTTTATTTGCTACTATTGGCACTGTATTTATTACTTCTTATACAAATTGGAAAAAGTATTATGAAGATATGGTCGCTCAAAAAGATAGATTTGATAAAGAAAACGAACCAGAAGTAACAGTTATGACTGGTATTAAAGTAACTGTTAAAGAAGGAATAGGATTCTTTAAAAACGGAAAAGCTAATGCCAATAAATCAAACTTTATCGTTGAAGGTTTATATACCATTGGTAATACCATTAATAAGCGTGATTATGTTGAAGAACTTGAAAGTTCCGAATATAATCTTGAAGTTCCAGAAGATTTTGTTAATGAGGGTGGAAAATTAATTTTCTCTTATTTAAAACAAGAACCTAAAGTTGATGAAAACGGAAATGTTATTAAAGATGAAGAAGGTAAAGAAATATTAGAAACTATTTATGATTTTAAAGAAGAAATGGATATTACCTTATTAGATGTAAAACTCGATCATCTTGAAGTAACGCATAATCCTTATCTAATTGCTTATGCAGAAGGTGATTATTTTAATTCAGAAGGAATGAGTGTCGATGCTATTTATAACGATGGAAGTAAAATAGAAAACTTAAACTTATCATTATTAGAAATAGAAACTAAAAAATTAAGTGTTGAAGATGAATCTATGACTTTCTCTTATAAATATGGAGAAAATGATGATGAAGTAATCTATGGAACATTACCAATTAAAGTAATGTCAAAAAACGAATTCACTAATGGTAAATTAGAAAACTTTGCTGTTATTAATTCTTCATCACTAGAAGTAGGAGAAGATATTAGTTCGTTTAAGCCAACTGTTTATGGTAGTTATTCAAGTGGTAACTATTTAAAACTTGATCAATCTAAATATAAAATCACTGGTTTAAATGGTGTGGCGGAATTTGGTAAACGCTATAATATCACTATCACATCTTTAGAAAATCCTAATGTTTCAACTAGATTGCAACTTGATACAATAAAAAACATATCTGCAACTACAGCAACATTAAAAGGCGCTACGGCCTATGATGATTATGTTAAGGATTTCGATAGTGGTGATTTTATTGAATTTACTTATAATTCTAGTGAAGATATTGTTGCTAATTTATATTTAAATATGTCTAATGGATATTTAACATATGAAAATCAAAAATTCTACGCTAATCAAATTGCCTTTAATGACTTTGCTTATGTTTCTATTAATGGAAAAATCAAAGATAGTTCTTATACATTTAAAAGTGTAGGCCCATTTGATTATATATCTGAGGCTTATTTAGATTATCAAAGAATTAATATTGGAAGTTATGCTTTAAAAGCAGGTGAAAATAAGATTCGTATTTCATTTAAAGAAAGCAATAATGATAATAAATCAGTATTTAATAGTTATGTGGCTGGTGCAATTGAAAAACTCGAATTATCATCAGGTAATAATAACAATGCTTACTCAAGTATGGGTGAGTATTTAGCGGATGCAAAAGAAAATGGATTTAATCCGACATTTGCGGTAAATAAAACTAAAGACTGGGGCTCTTATGTTGATGGCAAAGGATTAAACTGGATTTATGCATCTTGTACTGATGATGAATTTATCTATTTATATTCTTCTTTTGAACCAGGAGCAGATAGTAGTGCTGGTAAAGAATGTGCAGTAATTGTTAAATATAATCCTAATAATAATGAAATTGTTGGATATTCAGCACCATTTGTTTTCTCTGGTGAGAAATCAACACCAATGTTTGTCAAAGATAACTTTATTTATACTATAACAAACGAAGGTGTATTTATGCGATTACCTACTTCATTTAATGGTAAAGGTACAGCAAAAGTAGAGTATTTACCAAATATGCAATTTGAAGAATTAAATACTAATTCAATTCGTTCAATGTATTTCAATCATGCATTAAGAAAATATGCAGTTTTAACAGATAATACTATTGCAATTTATGATATTGAAATGAAGAAAGTTAATTCTTATTCAGTTTCACAATCAGTAACTGGCTTAAATTCCGCAAATGCCCAAGTGGGATGTGCATTAGCTAAAATTACAGGTGATGATCAATATTTATATGTTTTATATAAAGCAAATAATGTTATTTCCCCAATGATTGCTACTTATGATTATGAAGGTAACTTAATTAATCGAGTTCAACCAACAAATACAACGGAAATTATGGGATTTGATGCGCCTGCTAACTCTAACGTTCAGTCAATTTGCTCTTTTAACGGAAAAATGTATTTCACTATGCTTAAGTGGAGTAAAGGAAATAATTCTAGTATTTATGAAGTATCATTTATGGGTAATAGCAATACTGATATGCCAAAAGAAACAATGGATTTATATGAATATGTAGCATCTTGCACTAATAAAGGTGTTACGCCTAACTATAATCCTAGTATTTTATCAGGCGGAAACATAAAAAATACTTATCAATATGCACATGGAATTTGTAGTGATGATAGTTATATTTATATATCGACTAATAATCCAAAAGGTGAAACTTTCATTGTAAAAGTAGACGCTGCTACTGGTAAAACTATTGGTCAAACAAAAGCATTTATTCGTTCTGAAACTTGGTCAAATGGCGACTATATGATGTATAAAGATGGCTATGTCTACTTATTTACATTTAATAATGTTGTTAAACGTGTAAAAACTGATTTAATTACTAGTGATAATACACCAGAAGTTGAAGATTATAATCTAGCAATTGAAGGCATAACTGATGCTAAGAAAGCCGGAACATATAACGCAACAATTAATAAAATGGCAATTAGAGCAGGAGATAAATTATATATTGTTGGTGGAAAATCATTAACAGTAGAAAATAGCATTAATTGCACAAGTAATCTTGGTTTAGCAAGTGACGCTAATTACATTTATGCATTTGTTGAAAAATCTAATGCCTATGGTACTGCTTTAATGAATGTATATGATTGGTCAGGTACACTAGTAAAAAGTGGAGTAACTGTGTCTAACTTAATTACAGAGCAAAACAATAATAACGTTCAAGGAATGTGTGTTATTAATGGGGAATGCTATTTCTTGATTTGCCGTTGGGATGCCGGTACACAAGTTGTTAAAGTGAGTTTTGATACAGCAATTTTAAAATAATAATTTAGGCTAAGAGCTAAATGCTTTTAGCCTTTAATAACGAAAGGGAAAACTTATGAAAAAATACGAAACACCAAAAATTTTAGTTGATGAGATTAAGGTCGAAGATATTATTTTAACTTCAATTGTTCGTGATGATTCTAATGCTGATATTGTCACTGGAACAGTTAATGAAGAACTTTAGGAGGCTAAACTATGAGAAAATTATTTGTTTATAGTGCATTAGTATTATGCGGAACTGCTTTATCTACAGTAGGATTTAACACATTAAAAGATAATGCAAAAGAAGATATTGTTTCTAGCACTAATGATTTTATGAATGAGAAAAAGGGTATTAATAGAATTAATGTGAAAAAAGCTAGTAAATCATCCACAAAATTTAATTCTTCAAAAATTTATGTGCAAACCGCAACTGACGAAGAAGGTTATGACTATTTAAGATTTGCTACCGCTATTAAAGGTAACTTTAATAATATTAGTTATACTCGTCATATTGATGGCTTAGTTGATAAAACTGATGCAGTTACAACTTTATATAAAGGAATTACCGCAAATAATGAAGATAATTTCTTTAATGGAATAAAATTATTAAATCATAATATAACAAGTACTAGCGATTATTATTGGGCTTGTTACACGATTAAATTTGTAACCGATACATATAAAAATAGTGATATTTCCATTACATTTAAAGCTGATAATTATGAAGAAACAAGAACTACAAGTTTAAATACTATTAAATATAATTTAAATGATGAAACATTATTTGATAAAGTTAATACTAAATATGATGTAGTTACTTTAGGGGATAAGATTAGTAATAGTGGATATGGATATATTCAAGGACTTTGTAATGATAATGAAAATTTATATTACACATTGAGCCAAAATAATAAAGTTACGAAAATTATTAAAAGAAACTTTAAAACTGGCGTAGAAGAAGTAATCGCAAATAGTATTAATTTAAGTGATACTATTGAAGATGCTGGTCATATTCGTTTAATTAATAATAAACTTTATATTTTGACTAACAAACATACATTGGTTTGTTATGATTTAAGTACAAATGCTGTTATTGATAACGATTTAGTATTTAATGGCTTAGAAGGAACACTACTTGATTTTGATTTTATTGAATCAAGAAACCAATTTGCTACGATTAATACCGCTGGTTTAATTCAATTTTATGATTTGAAGATGGAAGTAGTTTCTACAATTCAAAGTGCGGCAGTATCTGGATATAAACTTAAATCATTTAGATTTGATAAAGAACATATCTATGTGGCTTCAAACAAAAATAATGAAAGAACAATAGCAATAAATATTTATGATTATGATGGTAACAAGGTATCTACATATAATGTTACTAATTCAGTGTTTTTATCAAGCCAATCATCTAACTTTAATGTATCTAATTTTTTATTCTTTAACAATAAATTATATGTTAGTGCCTTAACATGGAATAGTGGTACTTATAGTGGACTTTATGAGTTAAGTTATAACTCATCTGTTTTATTAAAAAACAATTGGGAGGATTATTATAACTACGCTAATTTAGAAGCTAATAGTGTAGATTATAATTTTGATACATTAACAAATTCATTTGCTGTAAATGGTAAGATTAATGTACAAGGTGCTTGTACAGATTATTCTGGGTCTCGTTATGCATATTATGCTTTTAATGATTCAAATAACAATAAAGGTGTTATTGCTAAATATGATTTTGTTAAAAATGAAGTAGTTGGTTATTCTAAAGAATATGTAGCTTGTGATACTGGAAAATGGACAGGTGATAACGCTAATATTTTCTATTATGAAGGAAAAATCTTTGTTATTAAAACAGATGGAACATTTGCTTCAGTTAATGCTAGTGATATAACTGGTAATGGAGTAGGAGAAGTTACATCAAATGATGAATCGCTCAAATTCCTTAATGCAAGTAATAAGGCTTTAACTGGTATTACATCAGTTGCTTATTCTAATGTTGAAGAAAAATTTGCCGTTGTTGCTTCTAGTAAATTGTATATTTATTCTAAGGATTTAAAACAACTAAATTCTGGTAACGAAATAAGTATTGGTAATACTCAAACTTTATATGTTGATGGTGATAAGTTATATTTCGTTAGTGGCGAAGGTAAAGGTAGTTATCAAGAAACCACTACTGATTCAGAAGAAACTAGTACAACAACTACATATCAATATAACTATATTAACATTGTAAAATTAAATTGGAATGGAACTAAATCAGGAAACACAATAACTCTTGGTGACAAAACTAATCCAATTGGTAATATTTATGAACAAACAGAAGCAAAAAGAAATGTTCAAAATATGGTTGTAGTAGATGGTAATTTATATGTTGCAACATTAAGTTGGGCTTGGATTAATAATGTATCTAGCGGAACTATGATTCATAAATTTAATGTTAAAAATGCTGAAAATTTAACAAGTAACAAAGATTTATTGTTAGGCGAGTATGTCGAAATGAACAAGTTAAATAACAAGGCAAATAGTTTTGAAGCTAATGCTTATATCAAAAATGACACTAAAGGTGGACAATATATACAAGGCATTACAACTGATGGAGATAACTTATATCTTGCTTATACAACAAATAATAATGCGAAAATTACTATTGCTCGTTGCAATCCAGTTACAAAAGAATTAGAAAAAGGAACCGCATATGATTTAAATACTACAGGAGATAATCATGATGCTGGAAAAATATTCTTCTATAACAATCAAGTTTGGGTGGTAAAAGATCGTTCTAACCAAGTATTTGGTATTAATAAAGATACTTTAGTAACAACAGGCGACACAATGACTTTTGCTTTACCAAGTGGAATAAATGCATTTGATGTTAAGTATAATGAAGCTAATGAATTATTTGTTGTTTATGGTAGTGATGGCAAAATTTATATGTTTAGTGATGAAAATACATTAGTTAATACACCATTTAGTGTAGGAACAAACAAAAAATCTATTACTATTAATGATTCATATATTTATGTTAATCGTTCTTCAAATAATCAACAATCTTTAACTGTTGAAGCATATGATTATGATGGAAATAAAGTAATTAATGCTTTTAATCTAGGTGCAGATAATATTTGTGACGCAAGTGTTTCAAATTCATTTAATACCCAAGCATTTATTGAATATAAAGGTTTAATTATTATGGTAGCGCTTGGTTGGACTGGCGCTAATAACGGCGGGCATGTTTACGCTATTACAATGAAATAAATAGTAGTAAAAACATATAAAAAGACGGGAATTTGACTAGCCCGTCTTTTTTCATGCACTTATTTATTAACAATAGATGAAATTTCATGTAAGTGATGATAGATTGTTTCTAATTCTTGATCAGATAAATGAGCGTATTTTTCAGTTAAGTTTTTAACACGTATTTTTTCTGCTGATTTAAGTTCAATAATTCCTTGATCAGTTAATTTAACTAATATTTCCCGGCGATTATTTACATTTAGTTCACGAGTTACGCATTTAGCTTTATCAAGTTCATCAACTATTTTAGTACATTGTTGTTTAGATACTCCAATAAAAGTAGCAATATCTTTCATGGTTATGCCATTATTATTGTTTTTTCTATTAGAAATACCAATATAAGATAATGTTAACATTTGAAGTGGAGAAAATTTTGGCTTTTCCACTACTTCATTACATCTTGTAATAGCATCTTTAATAGCAGGAAAAAATAATAATGATTCATTACTAATTAATTTGATAAGTTCGTTTCTTGTCATATTAACACCTCAATAATAGTATGAATGAAGTAAAGTTAAATGTCAATAAAAAACAAAAGTAAATAAATGTTGACAATTAACTCAAACGCTATTAAACTTATGATATCAAAAAAAGGAGGAATTTAAATTATGATAAAAATATTAAAGAATTTAAAAACTAAAGACTGGCTATTGATATTATTAGAAGTAGTGATTCTATGTAGTTGTGTGTATTTAGAATTATTACTTCCTGATTATATGAAAGATATTACAGTCATTATTCAAAGCGGCACTAATAGTGTTAGTGATGTTTGGGTAGCGGGTGGAAAAATGATTGCCTGTGCTTTAGGAAGTACAGTAGGTTCAATTATTTCCACATTTATTTCATCATATGTTAGTGCGGATTTAAGTTATGAAACTCGTGAAAAATTATTTAATCACATCATGGATTTAGACACAACAAGAATGAAAAACTTTTCAACAGCTTCTTTAATTACAAGAACCACAAACGATATAACCCAAATCCAAATGATTATATCAATGGGATTAATGATGTTAATTAAAGCACCTATTCTTGCAATTACCGCAATTATTAAAATTGTTAATAAGAGTTTAGAATTATCTTTACTTACTGCCGCCGCAGTAGTGATTATTGTTGGTACTATTTTAATTATTATGTATTTAGTATTGCCAAGATTTAAATTAGTACAAAAATTGACTGATGATGTTAATAGAATTGCTCGAGAAACATTAACAGGTAATAAAGTTGTTCGTGCTTTTAATGCAGAAGATTATGAACAAGAAAAATTTGATGAAAAGAATAACGAATTAATTAATACGCAAATATTTAATAGAACGGCATTTTCATTTATGTCACCAGTGATGTCACTAGTTATGTCATCTTTAACCTTATTTATATATTGGATTGGCGCCTCATTAATTAATGGTGCTGAATTACCTAATAAAGTTGAAGTGTTTGGAAACATTATGGTATTTTCATCTTATGCGATGTATGTTATTCAAGCATTTATGTTCTTAGCAATGATATTTATGATGCTTCCAAGAGCACAAGTATCCGCAAAAAGAATTAATGAAGTTATGGAGACTCCATTAGCAATTAATGAAGGAACACTTAGTGAAGTAAAAGAAGAAGGAACGTTAGAATTTAAGGATGTATCTTTTCATTATGGTGATGGAAAAGATGTTCTAGAAAATATCACTTTCAAAGTTAATAAAGGCGAAACTATTGCCTTTATTGGCGCAACTGGATGTGGCAAATCTACAATTGTTGGACTTGCTTCAAGATTATATGATGCTAGCAATGGTGAAGTACTTGTTGATGGCGTTAACATTAAAGATTTAACATTTGACACTTTATATTCGAAAGTAGCACTTGTCTCGCAAAAAGCCGAACTATTCTCGGATACTATCAAAGATAATGTTAAGTTTGGTAAAAATGATGCAACTGATGAAGATGTTAAAAATGCTATTTCCATTGCCCAAGCAGAAGAATTTGTTTCAAAATTAGAGAATAAAGAAAATCATATGATTGCGGAACGCGGTAATAACTTATCAGGTGGACAAAAGCAAAGAATGTGTATTGCTCGTGCTTTAGTTAGAAATAGCGAAATTGTTATATTTGATGATTCATTCTCAGCCCTTGATTATAAAACTGATAAAAACTTACGAAATGATTTGAAAACTAAATTAAAAGGTACCACAGTCGTAATAGTAGCTCAAAGAATTGGTACGATTAAAAACGCTGATAAGATTGTAGTACTTGACCATGGAAAAATTGTAGGAATGGGAAAACATGAAGAATTGCTTAAAAATTGTAAAGTCTACTATGAAATTGCTACTTCCCAATTAGATGAAAATGAATTGAAAGGGGGAAAATAATTATGCCAAGAGGACATATGCAAATAAACCAAAAGGCGAAAAATTCTAAAGAGGCATCTCGCCAATTAATTCGTTATATTAAACCTTACCTACCTTTAATAATTATTAGTCTTGTTTTAGCGGGAGTTGGATCAATACTTACAGTTCTTGGCCCAGATAAATTAAAAGAAATTACGGATATTATTAGTAATGCATTTACTTCCCTTAAAGAAACACATATGTGGACTGATATTCCTTTAAAAGATATTGCGGTTGTTGCCATTTCTTTACTTATAATTTATATAATAAGTGCGATATGCACATTCTTTACCTCTTTCATTTTAGCGCGTGTTGCTTTAAAAATATCAAAGAAATTACGTTCAGACTTAGAAAGAAAAATTAATAAAGTACCATTATCATATTTTTCAAGAAATACATATGGTGATGTATTAAGTAGAATTACTAACGATGTTGATACAATTATTGATGCGCTTAATAATAGTGTTTCTTCTGTTGTTAGTGCTATTTGTCAATTCGTGTTTTGTGTAATTATGATGTTTGTGACTGATGCGCCAATGGCATTGACTGCGATTTTATCAACTATTTTAGGATTCGCTTTGATGATAGTAATTATCAAAGTATCACAAAAATACTTCAAAGCTCGTCAAGTATCATTAGGTGCGCTTAACGGATATATTGAAGAAATGTATTCTGGACATGATGTGGTAAGAGTTAGTAATGCGAATGAAGAAGTAAAAGAAAAATTTGTGACTTATAATAAAGCAGTAAGAAAAGCAAACTTAATGTCACAATTATTATCAGGAATGATGCCAACATTAATGACATTTATCGGTAATATTGGTTATGTGGCAGTTTGTATTGTCGGTGCAATTCGCGTAATAAACGGAGATATTACCTTTGGCGTAATTTCGGCTTTCTTAGTATATGTACGTTTATTTACTCAACCTTTATCTTCATTATCACAAGGTGCAAGTAGCTTACAATCTTGTATGGCGGCAGGCGAAAGAGTATTTGGCTTCTTAAATGAAGCGGAACTTGAAGATGAAAGTGATAAAGTGACTAGAATTGAACACGTAGAAGGTAATGTAACATTTGATCATGTCGCTTTTAGTTATGATGATGCACCGGATAAAATTGTTATTAAAGATTTCTCTTGCCAAGTTAAAAAAGGTCAAAAAGTAGCAATTGTAGGACCTACTGGAGCGGGAAAAACAACTTTGGTAAACTTATTAATGCGCTTCTATGAACCAATAAGTGGTAGTATTTCTATTGATGGAATTAATATTAAAGATATGAAAAGAGAAGATGTGCATTCATTATTCTCGATGGTTCTTCAAGATACATGGCTATTTGAAGGAACAATTAAAGAAAATTTAGCTTTCAATACTCCTAATGTAAGTGAGGAAAAAATTAAGGAAGCTTGTAAAGAATGTGGCATTTCCGAATTTATTGAATCATTAGAAAATGGCTATGATACAGTATTAAATGATAATACCTCATTATCAATTGGACAAAAGCAACTATTTACTATTGCTCGAGCCATGATTCAAGATTCACCAATGTTAATATTAGATGAAGCAACATCTAATGTTGATACAAGAACAGAAATATTAATTCAAAAGGCTATGGATCAATTAACAAGTAATCGTACATCATTTGTTATCGCACATCGTTTATCCACAATTAAAAATGCTGATGTCATCTTAGTTCTTAAAGATGGGGATATTATAGAGCAAGGTAATCATCAAGAATTACTTGCTAAAAATGGTGTCTATGCTTCATTATATAATTCACAATTTGATGAAGGTAATGATGGCGCAATTGATACGGCTATGAAGAAATTAGTTAAAGCATAAATAAAAAAGGCAGCGTTGAGCAAACGTTGCCTTTTTTAAAATATGGAATTTAAAAAGTATTAATAGGTAATAATGTCTTTAACGCAATCGAATCCTTCATCAACACTAGGACGAGTGATAGTTGTAGCATATCCTTCTAGTTGATCTAGTGGGAAATAGTGTTCACCAGGTACTTGATTACGTTTTTCAATTCTTTGATAGCAAATATTAGTAGGAGTTGGGAAAAAATAAGCAATAACACGGAATTGGGCTTCAGGAATTAATTCTTTTATTCTTTGGAAAAAGCGAGCGCGAACTTTTGGTGTTGGGCTTGTAGCATCATAAATAACATCTTTGCCATTAGTAATATCTTCCGCAATACGACGATATACTTCTGGCCAAACTTGGCTCTCTGGCCAATCAGGATGTTCCATTCTAATGCCATCAGTAGTAACAATACGACAATTAAATTCCTTTGCTAATACATTGTTTGAATATGTAGATTTTCCAGAACCTGGAATGCCTACGAGCATATGAACAGTAACCATGTTTCTTACCTCAACTTTCAAAATGATTTTATAAATAAATACCTTTTAATTTTAAAGTAACGGAAAGTTAACGGCAATAGTATTTTTGTTTTATTTAAATGAAAGCGTTTTAAATTATTATATTAATACATTTACAAAAGCATATGCTTGTTTTATAATCTTGTTAGGTATAACTAACTAGGAGTGTGCTTAATTATGAAATATGGATTATTACCTAAAATGATGTGAGGATTTTTTAAGAAAACATTTGAAAAATCGCTTGTTGGTGTTTGGAATGTAAAAAACAACAAAGAAATCATGAAAAATGCTCATGTTAAATATAAGAAAATTATTAAAAGCATCGATAAATTTGATAAAAAAGATCGCTTCGTTTTTAATATCTTAAGTTGCGCTATGTTAAGTGCTATATTATTAAATTTAGATTTTGACCCAGCAGTTGAAGAAGTAAGAGAATATTATCGCTTATCAATGATGACAAATAAGATAATGAAATTTACTAAAAAAGAAGTCAATTATATAGAAAAATGAAGAAATAGATTAAAAAAATCGGCAGAGTGGAGTAAATCTAATAATAATCCTTATTCCTGGAAATTTGATGTTGAAGATGGTGCCTCAATAAATGAATACACCGCGACATTCCATACTTGTGGAATTTGTTATTTAATGAAAAAATTAGGATTAGAAAAATATATCCTAGCAATGTGTGCTTTAAATTATGATAGGCTCATGCTAATAACACGGAATTTACACGTGAGTATACATTAGCTAGTGGTGGACCATATTGTGACTAGCACTATAATCATAAAAAAGCAAAAAAATAACGACAATTTGCGCAATAATTCTTATAATTCTTGCAAGGGTTTTATTGTTTTTATTATAATTAATTATAATAATGTTTATATAAACTTTATTATTATTTTTTGTTGATTGGAGTGATTTGATGAAAATTAAATATTTAGGAACAGCGGCTTATGAAGGAATACCATCTTTATTTTGTGAATGTGAAACATGCAAAAAAGCTAGAGCATTTAAAGGTAAAAATATTCGTACGCGTTCACAAGCTTTAATCAATGATGATTTATTAATTGATTTTCCACCTGATACTTTAGTGCACGCTAATACATATGATATTGATTTTCAGCGTATTCATCATTGCTTGATTACACACTCACATAGTGATCATTTCTATCCAGAAGATATAATGATTGTTCGTGATGACTATAATCACGCTCCAGGATATAAATTATTTTATTATGCGGGAGAAAGTGCTTATTTTACACTTAAAAAACTTTTTGAAAAAGATAATATGAAAAATACTGGTGGAGTAGAATTAGTGAAAAAATTTAAAATAATTAAATTTAGTCACTATGAAGTTATTCCACTTCCTGCATGTCATGACCCTAAATCTTCACCATTTGTTTATCTTATTAAGGACTTGAATGATGGAAAAGTTTTATTATATGGTAATGATAGTGGCTATTTTTCTAATGAGACTATGGAATATATATTTAATAATGTTAAACACATTGATTTGATATCTTTAGATTGTACAGGAGCCTTACAAAAGAAATGGGGCTTAAATAATGGAAGACATATGAGTTTAGATGTTAATATTATGTTGTTTAATGATTTAAAAAGACATGGGATAATTGATGCAAAAACAATTAAAGTTTCTAATCATTTTTCGCATAATGGTGGAGCAATTTATGATGAAATTGCACCAGTTGCTAAAGAAGAAGATGTTATTGTAACTTATGATGGATTAGAAATTGATTTCTAGGAGGAAAAGATATGGCTTACATTGAATTTAAAAATGTTTTTAAAATATATAAAATGGGTGATATTTCTATTAATGCTTTAAATGACACTAATTTTACTATAGATAAAGGTGAATTGGTGGTAATATTAGGACCAAGTGGTGCTGGCAAGACAACTTGCTTAAATGTTTTAGGTGGCATGGATTCTCCTACTAGAGGTGAAGTAATTGTTGATGGTGTAGATGTAGCTAAATTAACAGGCAAAGATTTAATTAAATACCGTCGAAATGATATAGGATTTGTCTTTCAATTTTATAATTTAGTACAAAATTTGACTGTTTTAGAAAATGTTGAATTAGCGGTGCAATTATGTAAAGATTCTTATGCTCCTGCTAAAATTTTAGAAAATGTTGGTTTAAAAGAACGTTTACAAAACTTCCCTTCTCAATTATCAGGAGGTGAACAACAACGCGTGGCTATTGCACGCGCTATTGCAAAAAATCCTAAGATTCTACTTTGTGATGAACCAACAGGTGCTTTAGATTATAAAACTGGTAAACAAATTTTAGCTTTACTTGAACATGAAGCAAGACATTACCATATTACTGTTATTATTATTACCCATAATAGCGCAATTGCTCCAATGGCAGATAAAGTTATTAAATTTAAAAATGGATCAGTTGAAGATGTAATTATTAATGAACATCCAAAGAAAGTTGAGGAGATAGAATGGTAAAAAAGAAGAACCGTCTTGTTACAACATCTCTTCGTGAAATCAAGAATTCTTTTCCAAGATTTTTATCTTTAATGATTATGAGTTTTTTAGGTGTGTTTGTTTATTCGGGATTAAAAGCAACTGCACCATTTATGATCAACTCACTTGATAAATATTATGATGAAAGAAATACTTATGATATTAAACTAACATCTACTATTGGATTTGCTAGTGAAGACATTGATATTTTACGCGATGTTAAAGGTATAAAAGATATTGAATATTCTAACTATGCAGATGTATCTTTTCATACTCCCAATGATAAAGACTATGTTTTAGTGGTTAATAGTGTTACAAATGATTTAAATTATTTAAAGACTGATTATGATTTATCTACTTTAAAAGATAATGAGTTATTAGTGGAAGAGCCTTTTTTAGATAAAACAAATTATAAAATAGGTGATGAGTTAACATTAACAAGCGATAACTTCGTTAATCAAACATTTACGATTAAAGGAGTAGTGGATAGTCCTTTATACTTTAATAACGCTAATTTAAATAATGATCGGGGTAAGACTAATGTTGGTAATGGAACAATTAACTTTTATAGTTATACAACCTTAAATTCATTTAAAAATGATTATTATAAAAACATTTATTTGACTGTTGACGGGGCAAGTAAATTTGAAACTAATTCCAAAAAATATAATCAAGTTGTCCAAAATGTAATGGATTTAATTCAAGATAAAAAAAATGAAATATTAGCAAAACGCTTAAATTACGTTAAAACCAATTATGATCAACTAGTAGTTGTTAATAAAGTAGTGTGGGAATATTCAATGGGAAGGGAACAAGTAGATAATTACTTAACAAAAAATGGTTTTACAAACGATGAAGAATTTAAGAACTATTTTAGTAATTTAGAGGAAAGTGATAGTAATTATCAAAGCTCGAAGGAAATTGCTGATACGTTAAAATTACTTGAAGAAAATAAAGATAATTATGAGCAATGTGTTAGTGTGATGAATGGTTTAGGTTTGACTAAAAACGATTTACCTAAATATATTACAAATTTAAGAAAATCAATGGAAAATGCTAATCTTTTAGTTTATAACCGCTTAAATGATGCAACATATAAAAGTTATGTTGATGATACAAATTCCATTACAAATCTCGCTTATGTATTCCCATTAGTGTTCTATGCTGTGGCTATTTTAGTATCTTTAGTATCTATGAATCGTATGGTTGAGGATGACCGTATGATGCTTGGCACATTTAAATCATTAGGGTTTTCTAATAACATGATCTTATTTAAATATATGTTATTTGCTTCTATTGCCACATTAGTGGGCGGAATTATTGGTGTCGGCTTAGGAGTAGTAATTATCCCTAGTTTAATTAATAGCATCTATCGCTTATTATTTGATTTACCAAAATTTTATTTAGGATTAAATTTAAAAGATTCGTTATTAGGATTCTTTATTGCTTTATTTTGTATATGTGGATCAACTTTCTATACCGTTTATAAAGAACTTAAAGCAAAACCGGCTGAATTACTTCGTCCTAAATCACCAAAAGCTGGTAAAAAGATTTTCCTTGAACGTTTCACAAAACTTTGGCATAAGATTAAATTTTCTAATAAAATTACTATTCGTAATATTACTCGTTACAAAAAGCGTGTTACAGTTACAACTTTAGGTGTAGCGGGATGTTGTGCCTTAATGTTATGCGGATTTGGTATTCGTGATTCAATCACCGATATTCCCGCAAAACAATTTACATATGTAACAACTCAAGATGCAACAGTGTATTTTAATAATGTTAGTAAAAGTGATGCAAAACAATTATTAAATAAAGATGAATTTACTTCATATTCTATCTTTAATAATATTAATGCCACTACAGGTAAATATGATATTTATATTACAGTTTTGTCAGATAATTTTAACGAATTTCAACATTTTTATGATGTTAAAAACAAAGAGCAATGTGAATTAAATAATGATGAAATATTTATTTCTGATAAATTAGCGCAACTATTGAATGTAAAAAAAGGCGATTATGTTGAATTTTCTAGTGAAGATGATACTTATAAAATGCAAGTTGGTGCTGTTATAGAAAATTACATTCATCATTATATTTATATGAATGAACAAACGTATAATAAGTATTCTTCTAAAGAATTAACATTTAATATGGCTTATGTTAAATTTAATAACTTAAGCAAAGAACAACAATTAGATTTACAAGCAAAAATGCTAGAAAATGCGGATGTTTTAAATATGACTTTTGTACAAGATTCAATAGATCAAGCGAATGATATGTTACAAACGTTAAATAAAGTAGTAGTCATTCTTATCGTTTTAGCGGCGATGTTATCGTTTATTGTTTTATATAATTTATCAAACATTAACATTCAAGAACGAAAAAGAGAAATTGCCACGCTTAAAGTATTAGGCTTTTATCCGAAAGAAGTTAATCGCTATATTACTCAAGAAAACTGGATATTAACTTTTTTTGGTGTGTTAATTGGATTAGTTGCGGGATTCTTCTTAACAAACATTGTTGTTTCAACAGTGGAAATTGAATATGTAAGATTTATTCATATTATTAAACCATTAAGTTTCTTATATTCTAGTATCATGTCATTTGTCTTTACATTCATTATAAATTTCATTACACATTTCTCGCTTAAAAAGATTGATATGATTGAATCACTTAAGAGTGTAGAATAAGAAATGCTTGAAAATCTAAAATTATACATTTATAATTGATTTACAAATTAGCGGTGGCCATCATCCACGCAATGATGGAATGGGCCTTTCATGAAGAGGCCTACCGCTAATTTTTTTATTGCACATAAAATAGCAGGTGGATTAATATGTTTTTGTATGGGAAACGTATTTTACTTGACAAATGTTATTAATGTGGTAACCTTATTGCAGTTGGTGCTAACGTTTTCCACGGAAACGAACAGGACTCTCAAAAGGAGACTTACACCAACTTTTTTATTTCATAGTTATTAATTTATTTGGTTAAATTGTTATCTTGACAATAATTTTGACTATGATAATATTTCATTGTTGATGTTAACGTTTCCAATTGGAAACGATAAAAACCCAATAAAATGAGTTTTACATCAACTTTTATTTTTCAAAAAAATAAGTTGTTTTCATTGTCATTGAAAACGCTTTCTTAATTTGTTACAATAAAATTTGTCCTTGAGGAGGAATGAAGTATGATTGATTACACAGAAGGTTCAGGAAAGCAATATCATATTGGTGTAGGACCAGATGATATTGGTAAATATGTAATATTACCAGGAGACCCAAAAAGATGTGCGAAAATTGCCGCTCATTTTGAGAATGCTAAATTAGTTGGTGACTCACGAGAATATGTTACTTATACAGGTTATTTAAATGGCGTAAAAGTTTCAGTAACATCTACTGGTATTGGTGGTCCATCAGCCTCAATTGCTATGGAAGAATTAGTGGCGTGTGGCGCTCATACATTTATTAGAGTAGGAACTTGTGGCGGTATGGATCCTAAAATTATGGGTGGAGATATTGTTATTGCTCAAGCTGCCGTTCGTGCAGAAGGTACATCAAAAGAATATGCTCCTATTGAATATCCAGCAGTTGCAACTTTTGAAGTCATTGAGGCACTTAAAAATGCTAGTGATAAATTAAATCATACAAGCCATGTTGGGGTTGTTCAATGTAAAGATGCCTTTTATGGGCAACATCGCCCAGAAACATTACCTAACCACGCTGAATTATTAAATAAATGGGATGCATGGTGTAGAATGGGATGTTTAGCTAGTGAAATGGAATCTGCAGCTTTATTTATTGTAGCTAGTTATTTACATGTTCGTGTTGGCTCATGTTTTTTAGTAGTGGCTAATCAAGAAAGAGCAAAACTAGGTTTAGAAAATAAACAAGTACACGATACAGAAGGCGCTATTAAAGTTGCTATTGAAGCACTAAAAGATTTAATTGAAAAAGACAAACAAAAGTAATTGTATTTTACTAAAAAAAATGATAAATTATTTCTTGTTAAGGGAGTAGTTAACTCAATTGAGTGATTGACCTACAAGCTCGGCCTTAAAACCAGGTTAATCTTAATTAGCGAGACTTACACTTAGTTTTTATAACTAGTGTAGTCTCGTTTTTTTGTTAGGAAGGGTGGAAACATGAAAAACCATTATGAAAAAAGTGTTGATGAAGTATTAAGTGAGTTTAAAACTAGTAAAGAAGGACTTACTAATAGCGAAGTCGAAGTTCGCTTAAAAGAATTCGGAAAGAATGCTCTTATTGCTAAAAAGAAAAAGAGTTTTATTCGTTTATTCTTTGAACAAATGAAGGATCTAATGATTATTGTTCTTTTACTTGCGGCGTTGATATCTGCTGTTCTTGCCATTATTGAAAAAAATTATCTTGAGTTAATTGATGGAGGAATTATTTTATTAATCGTTATCATTAACTCAATAATTGGTGTTATGCAAGAGCAAAAAGCCGATAAATCTATGGAACTACTTAAAAATATGAATAAACCATTTGCAAAAGTATTAAGAAATTGTGAAATCGAAAAAGTAAAAAGTGAAGATATTGTTGTTGGTGATATTATCATACTTGAAGCAGGCGATTCAGTTCCTGCCGATTTAAGAATTATAGAAAGTGCCTCTTTAAAAATAGAAGAATCTTCGCTTACTGGAGAAAGTTTGCCAGTCAGTAAAGAAGACGCGATACTATCACAAAATACTCCATTAGGAGACCGCAAAAATATGGCCTTTAGTTCCACAACTGTAAGTTATGGAAGAGGAAAAGGCGTCGTAGTTGCTACTGGTATGAATACCGAAGTAGGACATATCGCTAATATGCTTAATGAAGATGATAAACAAATCACACCATTACAAGGGCAATTAAATAAAACTGCAAAAATGCTATCAATTTTAATATTAGGAATAGCAATTGTAATATTTGTTGCTTCATTAATTAAAAATGGTTTAACGATGGATTCAATTGTCGAAAGTTTTATGACTGCAGTTGCTATTGCCGTTGCCGCAATTCCTGAAGGACTTAGTGCAGTTGTAACAATTGTATTAGCAATAGGTGTTAAAGAAATGTCAAAAAATAACGCTATTGTAAAGCATTTGCCAGCTGTAGAAACGCTAGGATGTTGCCAAGTTATTTGCTCTGATAAAACTGGAACACTAACAATGAATAAAATGACTGTTAAACAATTATACACATTATCTAATGGACTATTTGTTAATATTAAAGAAAACGAAGATAATAGCGTAAATGCATTAGTTAATGGGATGGTTTTATGTAATGACACTACAACTAGTAATGAAGGAACATTATTAGGTGATCCAACTGAAACAGCATTAATACAATACTTACTAGATAGCAAGATTGATTGTAAATTAATTAAAGATAATAACAAAAGAATTGATGAAATTCCTTTTGATAGCATACGTAAATTAATGACTACTGTTAATAAAAATGAAGATGAAACTATTGCTTACATTAAAGGTGCAGTTGATAAATTATTAGTAAAATGTAATAGAATTTTAGATCATAATGAAGTTAGAAAAATAACTACTGATGATTTAAAAAATATTGAATCTACTAATAAATTAATGGCGGATAAAGCATTACGTGTCTTAGCGTTTGCTATTAATGATGATCTCAATCATGATAATTTAGAAAATAACTTAATATTTGTTGGCTTAACAGGAATGATTGATCCACCACGAAAAGAAGTAACTGAAGCAGTTAAAATTTGTGAATCAGCAGGAATGAAAGCTGTAATGATTACCGGAGACCATTTAAATACCGCAGTGGCAATTGCTAAAGATATTGGAATATTTAAAAAAGATTCTTTAGCCATTACTGGCGAAGAATTAGATAAATTATCGGATGAAGAATTTAAGAAAAATTTAAGCAAATATGCTGTATTTGCGCGTGTTAGTCCAGAAAATAAAGTTCGAATTGTTAAGGCATATAAGAGTTTTGACTTAGTTGTGGCAATGACTGGCGATGGCGTTAATGATGCCCCAAGTATAAAAAGCGCTGATGTAGGTGTTGGAATGGGTATTACTGGTACTGATGTAAGTAAAGAAGCTAGTGATATTGTTTTAGCCGATGATAACTTTGCCACTATTATTGGTGCTGTTAAAGAAGGAAGAAAAGTATACGCCAATATCCAAAAAGTTATTAAATATTTATTGTCTGCGAATATTGCGGAAGTATTGTGTTTATTTATAACTACTCTATTTATGTTAGGAGCGGGAGAGGAATTCTTAACGCCGATTATGATTCTTTGGATCAATCTTGTTACTGACTCATTACCTGCTTTATCACTTGCTTATGAAGATGCAGATAATGATATAATGAGCCATAAGCCACGTGATAAAAAAGAAAATTTAATGTCCGGAAGAACAGGTGTTGATATTATTATTCAAGGATTAATTCAAACTGGATTAACATTAGGATCATATTCCGTAGGTAATTATTTATATGGACATAGTGAAGGAATGATGATGGCATTTATTACATTATCTTTAATTCAATTATTCCATGCTTATAATAGCAAATCTACAAAATCACTATTTAGTAAAAATCCATTCAAAAATCGTATGTTAAATTTATCATTTCTCGTTGGTGTTATATTAATGATTATTCCAACTTGTATTCCTGGCATTGCACAATTCTTTATGAATAATTCAGAAGTTCAAGCATTATCATTAACTCATTGGTTATATGCAATGTTATTTGCACTAGCAATAATACCACTTGTGGAAATTCAAAAATTTATTACTAATAAGATAATGAAATCAAAATAGTTTAACTGGTGTACATTAACTTGTACACCTTTTAAATGTATTAACAATAAATAATTAACATAAATAATAATTAATATATTAATGGCATGACAAAGTTATTTTATAGTTATATAATACATCTAGTAGAAATAATAAGGTCTAAACCAAAAAATGTAAAATCAAATACTTTGCTAGTACTTGACAAACTTATAGATGGTGACTTATCATTTTGATTATGAAGGAATTAAAGAAATGATTAAAATTGCAATTGTTGAAGATGAAAACGATATGGCGTTAGACTTAAAAAAACATATTGAAACATTTTTTAATAGCAACAATAAGCCATTTTCTATTGATGTATTTGATAGTGCAATAAAATTCCTAGATAAATATAAATTTGGATATAATCTTGTATTTATGGATATTAACTTACCATATATGAATGGAATGAGTGCAGCCGAAAAACTTCGATGTGAAGATGAAGAAGTCATGATTATTTTTGTTACATCTCTTGCGCAATACGCTATTAATGGATACAAAGTTAATGCTTTTGATTATATTTTAAAACCAGTTAATTATTATAATTTTTCTTTAACCTTAGAAAGAGTGCTTTCACATTTAAAAGATGACGAGGAATCGATTGTCATCTCATCTAATAAAACTTCAATGAAAAAAATCTCGATTAATAAAATAAAGTATATTGAAATTAATAATCATAGAATTATATTTCATACGATTGATGGTAATTATGAAACTCATGGTTCATTAAATTATTATGCTGATATTTTAAAAGACCACTATTTTGAACTATGTAATCGTTGCTATTTAGTTAATTTGACAATGGTTAGTCAAGTAACGCCAACAAGTGTAGTCGTTGATGGTGAGTCATTAATAATATCAAGACCAAAACGCAAAGAATTTCTTCACACATTAAATAAATTCATAGCTACTGGCGGTGGAAAGTAATGGAAATAACTGAATTATTTGCTTATAAAATTGTTTTCGTTATCGAAATACTTGTTGCTATGCATTTACTTTCTTTTTATTTGCCTAAAAAGAATTATCCAGTAGCAAGATATTTAATTAGTATTGGATTTTGTTTTTTGATTGCGATATTTTTCCCATTATTTAATAAAATATCTTATTCTTGGTGGTATTCATCACTTATGTTTCTTATCTTATTTACTATATGCGCGATATCATTATATTTTGTTTATAATATCTCAATTCAAAATATATTTCTAATTGCCATTACATCTTACACTGCGCAGCATTTAGCGTATCAAGTTTATAACATTTTAATTTCTACTTTAAATTTAAAGGAGAAATTATCGTTTGTTTCTTATGGCAATGCACCATTAAATGTTTCAATAACGCAAATTAATATAATTTCTTTAGCAATTCTTATTATTGTTTATGCCATTATTTATACGATAATATTTGTCATATTTAATGAAAAAATCAACAAAGATGAAACCAAGATATCAAATTTCAGTATTGTACTTATTTCAGGATTTGTTTTACTTATCGATATATTGATTAATTCTATCGTCATTTATAACGATAAATTTAAAGGAAGAGAAGTATCAATTATTACTTGTACTTACAATATCATTTGTTGTCTGGTAGTAGTGTGTTTGTTATTTAGTCTTTTAAATATTAAACAATTGAAAACAGAATTGATTGTAACGAGTCAGTTATTAGATAAAGCCGAAGAACAATATAAGCAAAATAAAGAAAATGTGGATCTAATCAATATCAAATGTCATGATTTAAAGCATCAAATTAGAGGACTAGGTAATAAAGCAAATATTTCGCAAGATACAGTTAAAGAATTAGAAAATATGATTAGTATTTATGATTCCACTATTAAGACAAATAATGATGCATTAGATTTAATACTTACAGAAAAAAGTTTATTTTGTCAAAAAAATAAAATTGATCTTAAATGCTATGCGGATTGCTCTAAACTAGGATTTATTAATGAATCGGATTTATATTCTCTTTTTGGTAATATGATTGATAACGCTATTGAAGCTGTTACAAAAATTGAAAATAAAGACAAACGTACTATTAGTTTAATTGTTCGAAATGCTTTATCTTGTACATCTATATTTATATCAAACTATTTTGAAGGAAAAGTTAAATTAGATCGAAATGGTATGCCGATAACATCTAAACAAAATAAAAATTATCATGGCTATGGATTAAAATCCATCAAGATGATTGTTGATAAGTACAATGGTGATTTAAAAATAGATGTGAAAGATAACATCTTTATTATCCAAATTTTATTTGCTAATTATAATGAAAAATAATCAACAATTCGCGCTAAGTTGATTACAATTCACGAAGTATATATTTATAAATAAACCGCTTTCAAATTAAATAAACGATGAAAGGGGTTTTTTATATGGAAAATTATAAAAAATATTATCACCAACCAATGGTGAAAGTAGAGAATTTACTAATAGAAGACATAGTCTTAGCATCCGGCGTTATAAAATCAGATGGTACTTATGACATTTATGATAAAAATTTTAATGCTGATGACACACTCTAAGGAGGTATAAACATGAAAAAGAAAATATTATTTAGCGTTGCTTTAGCTAGCTTAGTTCTTGGTAGTGGCATTGTTTCTTCAAATAATAAAAAAGAAAACTTAAAAGATTTTGCTTATGATACTTTTAATGCCACTAAAGGTGTAAGTATTAAAAATGCTAGAAGAACTAATCAAAGTGTTGAAAATTCGACAATTTATGCTCAAGTTGCAACTAAAGATGGTGTTGATTATTTAAGATTTGCTACCGCTATTAAAGGAGATATAAATAGTGTTAGTTATAATCGTACAATTGTCGCAACAGGTGCATCAAAAGATAAAACTATTACTACGGTTTATAAAAGCATTAGTGCAAAAAATAGTGAAAGTGCAGATGCATTATCTGTTTTTTATACTGAAAATGGTTCACTTACTGATTTAGCTTTATCTTCAACGAAAGATTTCTATTGGGCTTGTTTTACAATTGCTTTTGAAACAGAAACATATAAAGAAAGTGATTTAAATATCAGTGTTAGTGTTAATGGCAACATAGTTGCTAGTAGAACAACATCTTTATATCGTGTAAAAAATTATTATGAAGATCCAAATATTGAGTTAGGTACTTTTTTAAGTAAAAATAATAGCAATAGTGTTGATGCTAAACTTGTTAGTCCATCTAGCGGAATTAAAGACGGATCTTATAAAATTCCACGTGGCGGAGTAAGTGATGGAGAATATGCTTATTATCCGCTTAATGTTATGGGTTCTAGAACATCAAAAATTATTAAATGCAATTTCTTAACTAACAGTATCGTAAAAGAAAGTGAAGTTATTAATTTAACATCAATTGATAAAGGAGAATGGTCTCAAACTGCTGGAAATTTATTTATCTACAAAGATTACATTTATCAAATTATGCGAGATGGTTCATTTAAAGTATTTAATAAAAATTTAGAAGAAATGAATTTAGAAAATAAATTAAGTCTTTCTTTACCATCATCGGGAATAATTTATGACGTTGAATATAATGCAAAATTAAATAAATTTGTCATCGCTACAAGAGATAAAAAAATATATTTTGCTAATGAAAACGCAGGAAATATTGCTGTTGATAGTACTTCATACTCGGTAAAGTTAGATGCAAACTATGCATTTAATGACATAACATCCGATGATGAATATATTTATGTTATTGGTGGACAAGATAATGTAACTCAAGCATGTATTTATGTTTATGACTGGAATGGTAATTATGTTACTAAAGTGATTACTAATGCCGCGAATGAAAAATTTACATCAGATGTAAATATTCAAGGAATGATAATTCATAACAATCATTATTATATTTCACTTTCAAGATTTAATAACGAAGGACTCTTTATTTATGAATTATTATTTAAACAAACTAGCAGTATTGAATCTAAATATACTTTTGATGAAGCTGTTGAGTATATGAACTTAGCAAATAAATCAGAAGAAGATGTGGTTGTCGCTAATTATAAACAATTAAATGAAACACAGATTATAGAAAAAATTAAAGTAGAAGATAAAGACATGGAATTCTTTTCATTAAGAGGAGCGGCAATTGATGGTAATTATCTTTACTTACCTTTAACTAATAATGGTGCACAAAAAATGATAATTGCAAAATATGATTTAGCAGCAAACAAAGTTATTAAGTATTCTGATGTCCTTGTACTTGGTGCAAAATCATCTTGGGGCAAAAATCCAGGAAATCTATTTATAGTAAATGATACAATTTATGTAGTTAAAAAAGATGGCTTATTAGCATTAGATAAAGAATTAAATGTAGTTGAAAGCAAATTAAATATTGATTTTGGTAATACAGCAAACAATTTACTTTCTATTCAATATAACGAAAAATTAAATAAATTCGCAATTTTAGATGGATACTACAATTTGTATTTTGCCGAAAATGGGAAAAAAGCGACTTGGATTGCTAAGTTAAAATTTAGTTCCTTTGTTACTGCAATTGAAAGCCTTTCTTCTACAGACAAATACATTTATAGTATTGCTAAAAAAGATGGATTAGCTGGTGCGGAAATAAATGTACTAGATTGGAACGGCAATGTTATAAGAAGCAATGTTAAATTTAGTGGTAGCGTCGAATCAAAATGGGTTTCTGACACTTCTTATAATGTACAAAATATCATTGTTAATGGTAGTAAAACATATGTATTAGGCTTGAATTTCAGCAGCGCAAAAGGTGCATATATATTTGAAACCACCTTTGGATTTTAGTAAAATTAAAATGGAGATAAAAAATGAAAAAAAGAGTTAAATTAATCGTTAATTTCGCGGGAATGATTGTCCTTGCATCAGCAACAGTCATTGGAAATGTAGTATGTAATATTTTCGAATCACAAATTAATAGTTACTTGTGCCCACCAATTTCTAATAATAAAAGTAATTCTACTGAGAGCGCTAGCGGGGAAGACTTAGTAAAAGAAATAGTGATGGAAGGCGCGGTATTAGCCAAAAATGATGGAGTATTACCATTAAGTAAATCTGACAATAATAAAATAAATATTTTTGGATGGAGTGTTACTGACTGGGTTATGGCTGGTGGAGGATCAGGTACTGTTTCTCCAAAAGATAATGATTGGAATAACACAGTTGACTTATTAAAGGCTTTTGATTTATATGAATACGGAGTTAGTTATAATCAAGACTTAATTGATGCTTATTCTAAATTCCATAAACCATTTCGTAATGTGGGTTTTGGACAAAGCGGCCAAAGAGGCAGAACTAATATTTTTGAACCAAAACTAACTGATAAATCTGTATATAGTGATGAACTATTAGAAAATGCTAAAAATTATTCAGATACGGCTTTATTTGTTATTTCTAGAACAGGCCATGAATCAACAGACGTGAGTCCGGATTATATTAAAGTTACAAATACTGAAAAAGAAATGCTTACTTATTTAGGTGAGAATTATAAAAATGTCATTGTTTTAATTAATGCTTGTAACACAATGGTTCTTGATTTTATTGATACTATTCCTGGTATTGATGCTTGTTTAGTTGTGGGCGCAACTGGGACACATGGTGCTAGAGCAATACCTTATTTGTTATATGGTGATAGTAGCCCATCTGGTCATTTTGCTGATACTTATGCTTATGAGCTAGAAAGTAATGTTAATTATGATTACATTACTAATATTGGTCAATATCCAAATGCAAGTGAATATTTAGGCGATTTAGCCACTAAAAGTGATGCCTATATGGACTTTGTTGAAGGAATATATGTTGGTTATAAATGGTACGAGACCGCGGATAAAGAAGGCGTTTGGAATAATGCTAAATACACTCGTAAAGTATTAGACAGAGAAGGAAAAGAAGTTACTTTAAATGGTTATGATAGTGTTGTTCAATATCCATTTGGTTATGGTTTGTCATATACAAAATTTGAATGGAGTAATCCAGTAATTACTGTTAAAGATAAAAACGGAAAAGAAATAACAAATGGAACATTTACCGATGAAAGTAAAATTACTATTGATGTCACAGTGAAAAACATTGGAGAAGCTGCTGGTAAAGATGTTGTTCAAGTTTATTTAACTGCGCCATATAAAGATGGACAAATCGAGAAATCTTATGTTAGCTTGGTTGGTTATGAAAAAACTATTAAGTTAGAACCACAAAGCGAACAAAAAGTAAGTATTGAAATTGATCCTAATGATTTTATTTCTTACGATTGCTATGATAAAAATGAAAATGGATTTAAGGGATATGAATTAGAAAGTGGAGATTATGAACTTAAATTAATGACTGATTCACATCATTTAAAAGAAATGTCTAAAAATACTTTTGCTTTAAAAGTAGAAGATACAATTAAAGTTAGTAAAGATAAAGCAACAGGTGTAGAAGTAAGTAACAAGTTTACTTATCCAACTGCATATGATGGATATTCTTTAGATGGTAATAATGGCGATGAAAATGCTAATATTCCATTTATTTCTAGAAATAATCTACCAGATCCTTATGAATTTAAAAGAGGAGAGAATCGTAAAATTACCGCTAGTATTGCTAAAAAAGTAAAAATTACTCAAGAACTAGGCGATGAATGGGATAACGCCACTACAGATGTATTTGGTAAAGAAATTGATCAAACTAAAGAAAAATGGGGACAAACAAATACTTCCTACAAATTAGCGGAAAACGGACGTATTACCGAATTGGGTTATGAATTAGGTGCAAATTATGATGATGCAAGATGGGATGACTTATTAAATCAATTAAAGATTGGCTCTGCAACTAACCTAGTAGGTAATGGATATTCAATTACAAAAATTAATGAAGTTGGTTTACCAAGTTTATCAGCATATGATGGACCACTTCAAATTAAAGGCTATAATCCAGGTGTTGATGGAAAAGTTGGTAATGGTTATACATCTAATACAGTATTAGCTCAAACATTTAATAAGAAATTAGCGTTAGAATGGGGCGTTTCTTATGGCACAGATTGCGTTAATTTAAATGTTGCTAGTGCTTGGGCACCAGGAACAAATATTCATCGTACCCCAATTGGTGGACGTAACTTTGAATATTATAGCGAAGATCCTTATTTATCATCAATGACAGTAGTAAATGCTATTACTGGTTTACAAAGAACAGGTACTTTCCCTTATTTAAAACATTTTGCTTTAAATCCAACCGAAAATCACCGTAACTATTTATATAACTGGTGTACGGAACAAACATTAAGAGAGACATATTTAAAATCTTTCCAAAAAGCAATTGAAGTTGCCGATTGTATGGGACTTATGACTTCTTATGGAAGAATTGGAATTTGTTATACTGGTGGTAGCGAAGCTCTTATTGAAGGAGTTGCGCGTCAAGAATGGGGATTTAAAGGTGTAATAGTAACTGACTATTCTTACGATAATAAGTTCATGAATATTGACCATGGCTTACGTGCTGGTAATGACTTAGGTATGGGCTCAAAACTTAATTATATGGGTGCAGATTATAGTTTCAATTATAGTGATAGTGCAACACCAAGAATTCAAAAGCAACTTAAAAAAGCTGTTAAACATGCATGTTTTGCTTATGCACATACCCAAGTAATTAATAAAAATTGGAATGAGTATATTAAAGATCATCCAGATGAAGGTAAGACTATTGATAGTGCAGTTATCATTGATTCTTGGAACTGGTGGAAGCCAACTATTGTCGCATTTGATATTATGGTTGGATGTGGCATAGCTATTTGGGCTTATGAAACAATTCGTAAAAAAAGTTGGTTTGAAGGTAATAAGGAGGATAACACAAATGAATAAGAAAAAGATTATTGAAAAAGTTGTTATTTCTTCAGTTGTGGCAATTTGTGCTGGTGTTGCTATGGGACAAGTAATTAGTTCCAAAGTTGCTTACGATAAATATCGTTCTTCATTAGAAGAAGCAGAAAAAAATCGTGTTGGCAATCCAGAACTTGATTCTATTAGTGTTAAGTTAAAAGATGGTATTGGTTACTTTAAAAACGGCAAAGCTTCACCAAATAAAGATGATTTTGAAGTGCAAGCTAACTTTACGGTTAAAAACGGCGAAGATTATTCTTCTAATTTAACAAGTAAACAATTCAATATGGAAGTTAATAAAGATTTTGCTAATAATGGTGGAGAAATAAAATTTACATATTTAACAAAAGAAACAACAATTAATATATCTTTAAAAGATGTAATTCCAACTGGTTTAACAGTAACTAAAAACCCGAACATCATTAATTATGAAGAAGGTAAAACATTTGATCCTACTGGTATGGTTGTGGAAGTATTATATAATGATGGTTCAAAATTAAGTATTGATGCTTCTAAGTTACTAGTGGACACTACAACACCTTTAAAAGTTAGTGACAAATCTTGGAATATTTCTTATAAATTTAATGGTGTTACTTTAAACGGAAAAGTTAATATTTCTGTCTTGAAAAAAGGCGAATTTAGTGATGGAAAACTTATTGGACTTTCTATTTCATCAGGTAAAGCAATTGCTTTTGCTGATGAGCCAAGAGCTAATAGTAATTTAGATGATTTAGTTGTAATGGGTCAATTTGATTCTGGTAACTATGTACAATTAAATAAAGATCAATATGATATAGCGGATAAAGAAGTTATTGTTGATTTTGGTAAAAAAACTAATTTATCAATTTGCGCTAAAGATAACAAACAAGTATTCTGTGAAGTTGAAACAGAAGTTGTTAAACGTAATAAAGGCGAAAAAGCCATTATTAGTGGTGGTAATGTTTTATCCGCAACTACTTATGATTTCGTTAATAATGAATATGTTCCAAGTAATGTTATTAATTATGTTGGCAATTTAAGCGATGGATCAACATTAAAATTTAATTTCCAATCTAAAAGTTATATTCGTGCTTCACTTAAATTAAGAGTGGCATCTAATTATTTATTACTTGATGGAACTAACTATCATACAGAAGAATTACAACTTAATAAATTATTAGACGTTAATGTTAACGGCGCTTCAAAAATAATTTCCAAAGATAAAATTATTGAGCGTGTTGGTAATTCAAGCGACAAAAATAAACCATCTCAAGTTTATTATGATGTAGTTCTTAATGATGTATTTATTAAAGGCGGAAATAACACGATTACCTTAAGTATTAAAGATAGTGGATTACGTAATTATGATGACACAATGGCTTCTATTAACATTGATTACCTAGATGTAATAATGCTAGAAGATAAATCAATTAGTTTAGGTGAATATAATCAAATTACAACATCTAATAATCTAACTAAAGTAATAAATGCTAACAAATATTATGAAACAGATAAAAGTTTGGCAATATTAGCTAATAAAGATATACAAGGTGGATGCAGTGATGGTGAATATGGCTATTTCGCCACTAGTGGATTTGGCGGTGCTGGTACAAGAATTGTTAAATTTGATTTTACTACTAATGAAGTTATTAAAAATAGTGGAGAAGTAGATATTGGTTATGTTAAAGGTTCATGGCTAACTGATAGTAATAACTATAATAAATTATTCTTTGAAAATGGAAAAATCGGAATATTTACTTTAGATAATAAAGTTTCTTATTACGATTCTACTACTTTAGAATTATTAGAAAAAGGAGTCACTTTAGGTAGTAATAGCATTGATGCATCTTACAATGAATTTATTGAAGAGTATGCTGTTGTTGATAAATCATTTAATCTAAAATTCTATAATAAAGACAAAAACACAATTATTGATAAAGGTGTAGCACTTAAATTCAATAAAAGTGGTTATACATTCCGTTCTATTTCTAGTGATGAAGACTATATTTATGCTGTTTATCGTGACAATAACGAGTCGGTTACTACGGCATTAATTGAAGTTTATGATTGGAATGGAGTAAAAGCTAAAGATGACTTAGTTATTGATTGTTCAAATGGCTTATCTCAGTCCAATAATCGTACAGTTCAAAATATGGTATTCGTTAATGGAAGCACTTATTTAGTTGGACGTGCTTATAGTGGAAATAATAGAGGTATGTTTGCTAGCAAATTAACAATGTCATTAAATGAATTTTCAACATTTGATACTAGTTTATTAGGTGGATATGTTCAAAATGCTATGAAAGAAGGAAAAGATCCAGCATTTACTAATCAAGTTTTAAGTAATTCTATTGCAATAAGCAAAGAATATAATGGCAAAAATGTAAACTTATTCTCTGTTGAAGGTGGATGCAGTGATGGAAAATATCTTTATTACGCTTTAACTAGTAACGGAAGACAATATGTCACAATCGTTAAATATGATTTAGATAAAAAAGAAGTAATTGCTTCCTCAGATATTCTTCAATTATTTGAAAAATCAAGTTGGGTAGAAGATTGTAATTTATTCTATCAAAATGGTTTGATTTATCTTATTAATAATGGAAATGATACGATGAAAGCATTTGATTCTAATACATTAACATTACGAAATGATATAAGTGCAATTAAGTTTGGTGATGAAAATTCAAATTATAGTAAAATAACTTCAGTAGGATATAATGAATCTACTAAGAATTATGTCTTCAGTATTGGTGGAAAAATGTATATAACTGATGAAGATAAGAATGTTACCAACACTGTTTCACTAAAAGCAGAACACACAAAAGATTTCTTTAAAGATTTTGCTTTAGCTCCAGATAGTGGGGCGACTTTCCAAACTTTATATGCGGATAACGGATATATCTATGCATTATTCAACCATAATGCTTGGTTAGCTAGTGAAATTCAAATATTTGACTGGTCAGGTAATAAAATCAAAACCGTTACTATAGAAGTTGACACTAACGATGTTTTAAATAAAGCAAATGGATCATATAATATCCAAAACTTAGTCGAATTAAACGGCAAGTTATATCTAAGTGTCTTATCTTATGGTGGTAAACAAGGTTTATATTTATACGAAATAAGTTATAAATAGTTCTTACAAAAGATGCATTACATAAAAGTGATGCATCTTTTTAAAAAACTTAGATTTAGCTATGAAAATGTGTTACACTAGTGCAGGAGATTTAAGTTATGAAGTATTCCTTATTAGCGGTCGATATGGATGGAACATTATTAAATAGTAATAAAACTATTGATGAAGACACAATCAAAGCGATTAATAGATTAGTTGATAATGATATTTTATTTGTTATTGCTACGGGACGTGCGCCACGCGCTATTTTAGAATATAAAAACATTATTTTTAATGCTCCAATAATTTCTTATAATGGGGCATTAGTAATTGATGCTAAAACGCAAAAGCTACTATATGAAAAAACTATGCTTTATGAAAGTGCAAAGTTAGTTTATGAACTAGGAAGTAAATTAAATGCGACAATGTGCATTTGGGCTAATAACATTTTATATACTAATGCCGCAAATGAATTTATTGATTATTATAAATCTATTTATAAAATTGAACCAATTTTTGTTCATGATTTTTCTATGTTAAAAGAAAAAAATATTACAAAAATCGTATGGCTAGATAAACCAATTAACATTGAAAAATTTAAAGTAATTTGTGAAGATAAATTAAAAGTAGTGAATAGTTTTGTATCTGCACCTTATCTTTTGGAATTTGTCGATATCAAAGCAACTAAAGGAAATGCTTTAAAATTTATTGGAGAACTTTATCATATCCCGCAAAGTGAAATTGCCGCTATCGGAGATAGTTATAATGATTTAAGCATGATTGATTATGCTGGATTAGGAGTGGCAATGGATAATGCTTCTTTAGAAATAAAAAAACACGCCAATTACATTACGCTATCTAATGATAAAGGCGGAGTAAAACACGTTATTGATAATATTATTTTAAATTTCGAACATATAAAATAAGTTGAAAATTGCAAAAATAGCACTTGATTTAAATTAATAAAAACTAAATGTACTTCTATGGTTGCTTGAAAATTAACCTTATTTATTATTAAACTATTATATAGTTTACACATTAAATATCTATATGATAAACTTATGTTATAAAACGCATTAACATAAGTCTATTTTTTTTGTGCTTGCGTTTGTTAAAAAGGAGAGATGACTATGGTCTATAAAATCTTATCTATTGTTTTTTTAATAGGTGTGTTAAGCGTATTATTTATTACAATTTATAATGTAATAAAAAAACGCAAACTTGTTTCAAAGAAAAATATCACAATGTTACTACCAGCATTTTTTATTTTATATCTTATGTATGTGACTGCAAGTATTTATGGAAAAAGTACGAGTGGAAACACACTAGATGTATTTTTCTATTTTTCATTAATTAAGGATACTTTGGATGCTTTTGCATTTAAAGCAAATTCCTCTTTAGCGCGTCCTTTATTTGATAGTTCACTTATTTGGAAATTTGATTTTATTTTGGCTTTATTATTATGTTCATTAACAACTGTTTTAACAGTTTTAGTTATAGCAACAAATAAATCACAAAACAATTATAAAATTAACAAAATCATTAAACAAAATGGCGATATTGTTATTGGATATAGTAAGTCAGCGCTTAAATATTTAGAAAATAATGAGAATGCATTTATTATAGACCGCAAAATCGATTATAAAACTTATTCAGATTTAGTTAATAAAAATATTCTTATTAAGCGCGGTAAAGCTACATCCCCTAAACTCATTAATAAAATAGCACAAGGTGAACGTCACTTAATATTATTTAAAGATTCCGAGTATTCATATTCCGAAGTTGTAGAAATATATAAGGAAATTATTGAAGCAAAAAATCTTAACAAAGATTTGAATAATGCTATTTACCTCCATATTGAAGCCGATTGTGATGAAATAAGAGCATTGACAGATCAATTTAATAAAAATGATGAACATATGGTTAAATCATTTGTCAATTGCTTTAATCGTTATGAACTTATTGCTCGTGAATTTATAAAAGACTATCCAATGAGCCGATATATTCCACGTGATTTTTATACTAGTAACTTTGCTTTACATAGTAATAAACAAATTAACACAATGTTTATTGGTTTTGGGAAAGTTAACTTAGAGTTATTCAAATTAATGGCCATGGAATTCCAATTTGCCAAAGAGGAAAATGGACACTTTATTGCTTCTCCAATTAATTATGCAATTTTTGATAATCAAGATCACTGTCTTAATAATGATGCCTTTTCTATTATTGATTTTGAAATAAATAGTAATTATCAAAATAGCAATTTACCAAAACCAGAGAAGATTTGTAACTTAGAACATAAAAAATTAGATGTCTATTCATATGAAATAAAAGATAGATTATTAAAAATGATTAATGATAATTCTTATACTTATATTGTTGTCTCTTTAGCTAGTGATTTACAAAATTTAGGTTACGCTAATAACTTAATCAATTTCTTAGGTGATTTACCAAATTATAAAGTATTTGTAAGAATTAAAGGTGACACATTATATAAAAATCAACAAGAAGATTCTCGCCTGGTATACTTTGGAAAAGAAGGTATGGAATTTAAACATGATGCAATTATAAATGAAGATATTATTAAAATTGCCCAAATTACCAATGGCAAATATAACTCATTATCTCCTTTACCAAAAGATAAATTATATGGCTGGGAAGCACAACTTCCAATTAAACAATATGCTAGTATTTATCGAACATTAAATCTTCCGTTTGCTTTAAATTTAATTGGGTTTGATATTGCTAAAAAAGATAATATTAAAAAAGGTTATGTAGAAGTAACAGAAGAAGAATATTTTAAAACATATAATCATACTAATAGTGAAAGTTTAAAATATGAAGATTATTTCAAACTTAGTGTGGCTAATATGCTTGCTTTTATTGAACATAGCCGCTGGAACGCTCATTATTTATTAGCGGGTTATAAAGTAATGAACTTTGAAGAATTTGCACCTAAAAATGGAAGTGGAAGAAAGAATCATCAATCCCATGGTAATTTTAAAAAACATGCTTGTTTAACAACTTACTATGAGGGATTAGATAAATTAATTAAAAAAATGTACTTAATGGATAAATATGGCGAAGATTATGAAAACAAGAGAGTTAGTAAAATTGATATTAAATCAAAAGAATTTATGGATGATGCGATGATCTATTATTATGATTTCTTGTTTATGGATGATTTGTATAAGAATTTAAAAGATACACCAATAAAAATTATAAAAAAGGAAGAAATTAAATAGCAGAAATAAACAATCTAAATTTCACTGTTTAATTTTATAATTAAATTATTGTTATAAAAATTATTTTTGATAAAATAAGCAAAAAAGGAGGACAAAATATTGATACAATTATTAGAAAAAATTAAGGAAGCATTGATATCCGTACTACCAATTACATTAATAGTAGTGATACTAAACTTTACCCCTTTAGTTAATCTTAGTAATTATGAAATGCTTGTATTTCTAGTATCAGCATTATTATTAATTATCGGAATAGGATTATTCAATTTAGGAGCCGATATGGCTATGACTCCAATGGGAGAAAAAGTTGGATCAGGTTTAACAAAAAGCAAGAGTTTACCGGTGGTTTTAATCATTTGCTTTTTATTAGGACTATTAATAACTATTGCTGAACCTGATTTGATGGTTTTAGCTTCATATGTTAAAAGTATTGTTTCAGCACCATTACTAATTGGATTAGTGGGATTTGGTGTAGCCATGTTTTTAGTGGTTGCGGTTATAAGAATGACTGGTAAAAATGATTTATCTTCCATTCTTATGTATTTATATATGGTGCTATTTGCTTTGGCATCAATTGTAATGGCGCGTGGTAATGGTGATTTATTAGCGTTAGCGTTTGACTCTGGTGGCGTTACTACTGGGCCAATTACTGTCCCATTTATTATGGCACTTGGTGTTGGATTTGCTTCTGTATTAAGTGGCAAAAAGAGTTCAGAAAATAGCTTTGGTGTTGTAGCATTATGCTCAATTGGTCCGATTCTTGCCGTATTAGTATTAGGAATATTTAATACAAAGACTATTAATTACGTTCCAGAAGATTTTTCATTAAGCAGCAATTTGTTATCAGTAATAGGAGTAACTTTGTGGAATGTTACTAAAGAAGTAACAATTGCATTAGGAATGGTCGTAATTTTCTTCTTTATTATTCAAGGAATCTGTTTAAAATTACCGAAGAAAAAATTAGTACAAATTGGTATTGGTATTGTTTATACATATTTGGGTTTAATTATTTTCTTAACATCGGTTAACATTGGGTTTAAAAATGTTGGTTATAAAATAGGTGAACAACTAGCTACCTCGCATCCAACTTTGTTAGCGGTATTTGGATTTATCATTGGTCTAGTTGTTGTATTAGCAGAGCCGGCTGTTCACGTTTTAAATAAGCAAGTTGAAGAAGTAACCGATGGACAAATTAAAAAACGCTCAATGTTAATTGCTTTATCAGTTGGTGTTGGTATTTCTATTTGCTTATCAGTAATTAGAATAATTTATAATTTTTCAATTCTTTATTATTTAATTCCAGGTTATTTGATTTCTTTAGGATTATCATTCTTTGTTCCTAAAATTTATACTGCCATTGCGTTTGACTCTGGTGGTGTTGCCTCTGGACCACTTACATCAACATTTATCTTACCATTTGCAATTGGCGCCTGTATGGCATTAAATGGTGAAAGTGGAGCCGCTAAAGTATTGACGGATGCGTTTGGTATAGTAGCAATGGTTGCTATGACTCCACTCATTACTATTCAATTATTAGGCTTTAAATCAGTCGTTACTAATAAATTAAAAGAAAAAATTGCAATGCTTCGAATCTTAGATGCTGATGATGAACAAATTATCGATTTTGAATAGGAGATGATATCATGAAAAAAGAACTTAAGAATAAAGTAGAAAATAATAAAACTAAAAATATCGCCCCTAAAAAATTAAAACTATTAATTACTGTGGTTAATCGAAAAAAAGCTGATTATTATGTTGATTTGTTGCAAGATTTTGAAGCAAATATGCAACTAGTAACTTATGGAAGAGGAACCGCTAATTCGGAAATGCTCAATATGCTTGGTTTAGCAGATGCTGAAAAAGCAGTGATATTCTCTATTGTAAAAGATGAAAATATTAAGAAAATTTTAGAAACTCTAGAAGAAAAATTTGCCACTATCCGCGATGGAAAAGGTATTGCTTATAGTGTTTCATTAAATAGTGTGATTGGTGTTGCTATCTATCAATTTTTAGCAAATAATCGCCCATTAATTGTTAAGGAGGAAAAATAAATGAATTATGAAGTAGTATTTTGTATTGTTAATAACGGGTTTTCTGAAGTAGTTATGGACGTGGCTAAAAAGATTGGTGCACGCGGTGGTACTATTTTAAGAGCACGTGGAACCGCAAACAAAGAATCTGAAAATATTTTTAATATTACGATTCACCCAGAAAAAGAAATCGTCATGATTTTAATTCCTCGTGATTTAAAAGCGAATTTATTACATGCTTTATATCAAAATGTGGGTTTAGAAACTCCAGGACAAGGTATTGCCTTTACTTTGCCAGTTGACGATGTAGTGGGTATTGTAAATAATGATACTACAAAAAAGGTTGAAGCGAATAAATAAATATTTGAGTGTGTGTTATTAATAAAATTTGGATTATAATATAAGTGTTGTTGAATTTTAGGCGGTGATTTTATGAAAAAGCAAATTGGATTAATGATGTTTATTTTGCTTTTAGTTAGTTGTGAAACTGGATCAAGTTTACCTTTATCAAATAGTCCTTCCGTTAGTAATGGCGATGTGATTTCCACTAGCGATAATACATCTATTAGTGATAATAAACCATCTGCTAGCATTAGTGAATCAACTAGCACAAAGCCATCTACTAGTACAAAACCATCAACGAGTAGTATCGTTTCTTCTAGTAGCAAGCCTTCTACTAGTACAAAACCATCAACAAGTAGTAGTGTTTCTCCTAGTAGTAAGCCATCTACAAGTAATAGTAGTTCGTTAAATACAGGTGATTCCATTTATCCAATTCCAGACAACATTAATAATAAGTTTACAATTGGTGATATGAATAATAGAACTAAATTATCAACAATGGATCAAGTTAGTGTATCGCCTTTATTAAATATGATTTATGGAAGAAACATCGTAAAAGCCAGTTCAATTAAATATTATAGTAGCACTGAAGGCGGCGGAATAAATATGCACACTAATAAAAATGCTACAACATACTATGGACTTCAAACACACATGTTTGAAGATAATTGGCTAAAATTAGAATTAGATATTCATATTGGTACAATGAAAAATAATAGTAAAAAAGTTGATAAAGATAAGCCGATTTTTACTATTAATGCTTATAATGACCAAGGTAAATTACTTCGTACTTATTATAGAGATAATTTTGATACAGGTATGATGAATCACGATATTAAAATTTATTTAGATGGAACGAATGTATCTTATTTAGAAATTTTAAATACAAATCTACCATATAAATCAAGTCAGTGTTATAATTTTGCTGTATTAGGAATTACTTTAACAGGATTTCCTTATGCGTATGAAGATTAAAAAAATGGAGCGTGATTATTATGAAAAAAATGACATTAACAAATGCAATTGTTGGTGTATTAGTGGGCATAGGCATCATTTTACTAGCGTGTCTTGTACCATTATCTGAATTATTAAATTGGATACTTATTATCTTTGGTGCTATAACAGTTGTTATTAATACCGTAAATTTATTTAATAAATATGAAAATCCGACTGCCAATATTATCGCTTCAGTGGTTGGTATTATCTTAGGTGTATGTATGATTGCTTTTCCGGGCAAAGTAATGAACATCATCATTGCAGTTTATTTAATAATTCTTCCATTACTTAAAATATATTATTACAAACTTCCAATGGTTCAAGATGATATTATTAAAATAGTGGTTGGCATATTATTCCTAGTGTTCTTACCTGTCTCAGTTAATATTGCTAATGAAGTTATGAAAATAATTCTTATAGTAATAGGTGCTTTAGTTATATTCGCTGCGATTAGTGATATTGTTTATATTTGTAAGTTTGATAAAAAGTCTCATAATGATAAACATATTGATTATGATTTTAGTGATAAGAAATAAGAGGTTCAATGAAACCTCTTTTATTTTGAAATTTATGTAAATATATTGCAAATAATTAGCATAAATTATAAAATTAACTAACCTAGTTAGGTAGTTTAAGGGAGTGGTATTATGGATGAGCAAGAAGTAATAAAAATTATTCAACAATTTAAAGAAACATATCCGAAAGACTTCTTTAAAATTTTAGATAAAAATGCTTGTGGCATATGCTTTGTTTTAAATTATTTATCTAGTCATAATGAAGAATGCTATTCCAAAGATATTTGTCTTGAATCCGGCTTATCTAGTGCTCGAGTTGCAGTTTTATTAAAGAAAATGGAAGCAAAAGATTTGATTAAAAAAAGTGACTCAGTAGATGATGGAAGATTTACGATAATTCGTTTAACTAGTAATGGAAGAAAAGAAAGCGAAAAAATGCAAAAAGAATCATTAAAAAGGGCAAATAAAATTATAGAAAAAGTTGGAATAGAAGATATTAAAGAATTTATGCGTAT
>ERZ1106943.163-NODE-163-length-94262-cov-8.472969_pt1 | contig 94262 bp, 85 predicted proteins | sample MGYA00403671_ERZ1106943 | MGnify/ENA primary metagenome ERZ1106943 (study PRJEB35170, sample SAMEA104062427) | human gut metagenome | biome: human gut; feature: human-associated habitat; material: faeces | place: Denmark | collected 2012-06-14 ...
CGGATAGACGCCCGCCGTATGCATATCGCCATACATAATCTCAATCCGAATATTTCACGATTACCGTTGTAAGGTAACCTTCTGCACGCATCGCTTCTTCCAGCCCTCTGTATATCTTCTCTGACGGCATGCCGCAGTCAGACACGGCACACACCTCAAAAGCTCTTCCGCCTGCCTTCTGCTCTGCAAGTGCATCCGTAAGCTCCTTAAGTCTTCTGCCCGACTTCATGTATACGCAGGTTCCGCTGTACTGCAATGACTCTTTTACATCATATGATGCAGGGATAATATGAATCTCCTGATTCTTCTCTCCGAGCGCCATTCCCAGTCTTGCCGCAACAGCACAGAATGATGGAACTCCGCTTATAATATGTGCATTGTAGTCGTCCTCAGCTGCACGTCTATGCATGTACATATATGTCGAATATATTCCCGGGTCTCCAATTGTAAGCATACCTACATTTTTTCCATGTGCAAGATAATCCTTTATCGTCTCATAAATGCGCATGTGTGCATGCTCAAGCTTTTTTTCGTCCTTTATCATCGGAAACGGCATACATACAAGCGGCTTATTTTTAATATTATCATATACCTGCTCGACTATACGGTATGCATGGCATTCATCTGCCGAGACCGCAGGAAGTATTATGATATCGCACATTTTCATTATATTAAGTGCTTCAAGCGTCATAAGCTGTGGATTACCCGGTCCAACGCCTATGCCATACAGGGTTCCGTTTCTCTTCGCTTCGCCGTTTCCGGCAGCAAACAGCTTCTCTGTTACCCTGCGCAGATGCTCCATATATACCTCGCGTACTGCCGGATATTCCCCTATTCCTCTTATAATGCACTCTACATCATATCCTGTATCAGTAAGCTTACTTGCAAATGAATCCTCCTCTCCTGCCATATCGTTATTGGCATGGTCACCCGCTACCAGCATAAACGGCGTCACAACCACATGTTTATCCGCCTTATCCGCATTCATGCGCGCAATTACATCTTCAATAGTCACGCTTCCTTCCACAGTAGCTATATATATATTATGGTGCGAATATTCGCGGAGCACATTTTCTATGCGTGCATAATCCGAATCCGCTGCATGTTCAGTTCCATGTCCCATAAGCACAAGAGTCCTGCTGCCCACTTCATCCTTGAGGGATTCCCACAATGCTTTTGCAATATTCACATAATCCTCATCGCGTGCAAGAAGTGCATCTGCTGCCTTAACCGACTCAAACTCAGATTCGTATTTTGCGATATTCTCCTTCATGCGGTTGTTCTCTATGCCGTCAAGTACATGTGTCGGAAGCACGGCAACATGTGTAACCCCCTGAGATTTCATATACTCAAGTGCGTTCTTCGTGCCAAGTGCGTCAATACACTCCCTCTGCTTCATAGCTTTTCTTACTATTGTACTTGAAACTGCCTCTGCAATAACCGCATCAGGATATACAGCTCTTACCTGACGCGTTATGGCCTCAATATTCTTATGCCTGGTTCCCGAATATGTAGTTCCAAAGCTTACTATAACAATTCCCTGCCGCATGTCTTTATGTTTTCCTCTCTTATACTCTTTTCAATACACACAGGAATACCGGATTGGTTCCCTGCATCATATGATAGCTTCCTGCCTGCCTTACCTGATTAACCTGCATCTGTACTACTTCGCATCGTACATTGTGCCCGTCATCAGTACTCTTTTCGGCAAGCCCCGTAATACGTGCAAGTGTCTCAAGAGTTACCGCGCTTATCACTATCACAGCTTCAGGATTCAGCTTCCATACCTTCTCTACAATAGCCTCAAGCTGCCCTTTGCTTCCCCCGATAAATACATTCGTAGGCGGTTCAAGACCTTCTGTATCAAGCACTTCAGGTGCCATACCGTCAACAGGATATACATTGGCAGTTCCAAACCTCTCTATATTCTCCCGCAGAAGCTTCTGTGCCTTTTCATTGCATTCAAATGCGTATACCTTTATATCAGGAGAGAGCATCGCACACTCAACCGCAATTGAACCGGTTCCGCTTCCGATATCATATACAACCGCGCCGCTTCTTATCTCAAGGCTGCTTATTGCCGCCACTCTGATTTCTTTTTTTGTCATCGGCACTTTCATATCACGCCTGAATTCCTCATCACATATTCCCGGCACAAGCCTTTTCCTCTCAGGCCTGTCATTAAGTATCAGCAATGTATACAGTCCGTTCTGCCCTGCGATATCCCCGCTTGTTGCAGGCTCCGTTATCTTCTCGTCATCATATCCCAGATTATATCCGGCAATTATGCGGATGGAACCCATCACGGAATCTCCCGAACATCCGGCTTTAATATCACTCACCCACGCACTGACTCTCTGCACATCATCCCTTCCCGACACAAGCACAAATGTCCTTTCATTGCAGCGCACCGCATCCTTTACAAGTGCCTCTGCCCTTCGTTTATCACTCATGCCGTGTATGCTTAAGAGCTTTGCGTTCTGCCATGCATTACCCGTTGCTGCTGCCAGATATGAAACCGATGAGATGCCCGGATATATCGTCACCCGTGTGTAGCCTTCCGCTTCCAATGCTTCCTTAAGCTTGGCAGCCCCACTGTAAAAGCCTGTATCTCCGGAAAACAGTACCGCAGCATTAAGGCTTCCGGACATATCGCCTCCTGCCGTAAGCATGCCAGCCGTATCATTTTCATATCTTTTTATCACCGGAATGATATCCTTTGCCATATAATACGGATAACATGCCGCACCTCTTCCGATATATGCAGATGCACTGTCAAGCATGCGGCCGGCACCGAATACCAGTCCTGCATTGTTAAGTGCTTCTTGTGCCTCCCCGGTGAGCGTTCTCCCACTCACGCCAATTCCAATCAGCGATATCCTTACTGTCTCGTCTGACTTTATCTTAGCATTGCATATTCTCAAGATACGCTTAAGCACCTCATCATAAGATAACCCCTTATCCTCTGCCTGCATTCCTATAACAAATGCTTCAATTCCGCAATTGCGAGCCGCCTCAAGCTTCTCTGCAAAACCACTGTGTTCGCCGCTTGCCTTTGTAACGATGTACTTTATTGAAAACTGGTTAATCAGAGCAGTATTCATCTCCGTAGAAAACGGTCCCTGCATTGCAATTATCTGCTTTCCCCTTATTCCCGCCGCCTCGCAGAGCGCAATATTGTCCTGTCCCGGAAGCACACGCACATAGAGCCTCTCACAAAGCTTTCCGTCATTACAGAATATCCCAAGCTCCTTGCTTCCAGTTGTCAGAAGGATATTGCCATCTGTGGACTCAAGCGCAGCGGCACAGCTTTCATAATCCGCAAAATATCTGACATGGCCGTTACCGCTGTTACGATTGCCTGTATTACCGCCTTCATTCTCCTGCGTCGTATCCGTAACGATGTTCATTTTTCTTGCAAGCCTTATATACGGTACATCCAGCGTCTCAAGGCTTTTGCGTATATTGGCAGATACTTCTGTTGCAAACGGATGTGTGGCATCAACAACTGCTGCATAACCATTGCGTGCCGCCTCATACATCTCATTGGCATCAAGTCTTCCAACATGCACATTAACCCTATCAAGCTGCGGCATTACTATCTGTCCGTACTCAGTTGCCACATGTACATCACATTCTATGCCTGCCTGTGCCAACTGCTGTGCAAGCATGCGTCCTTCCGTTGTTCCTGAATATATCAAAACCTTAGCCATTATCAATCCCCTTACTGCTGCTTATCACTGCTGATATTATTATGTATGCCTTCTATGTCGTAGCCTCTTTTTGTTACCAGCCTGCCGTCAATTATCTCTGACTGCGAGTTGCCGATAAATACAGTTGTGAACATATTTACAGATGTATTCATAAGCTCTCCGAGCGTAAGTGTCACGGCTTTTGTGTTCTCCCGTCCTATATTCTCCACATAGCCGCATGCCCTGTCAGCCGTCACTCCATGTTCCATCAGGATTGTGCAGGCGCGTTTGAGATAATCCGCACGTTTGCGGCTTGAAGGATTATACAGCACTATTGCAAAGTCTCCTCTTGCCGCAGCCGCAAGCCGCCTCTCTATGAGCTTCCACGGGGTGAGCAGATCACTTAAGCTTATCACACAGAAATCGTGGTTAATCGGTGCGCCAAGTACGGCTGCCCCGCTGCTTGCTGCCGTAATTCCGGGTATTACCGTTATATCACAGTCAGGATAATTCTTTCCAAGCTCAAGCATAAGTGATGCCATCCCATATACCCCTGCATCACCGCTGCATATCATTGCAACTTTTTTCCCTTCGTGAGCCTTTTCAAAGCACATGATGCAGCGCTCACGTTCCTTTTTCATAGGTGTTGAGAGCAGCTCTTTATCCGCAAAGCGCTCTCCCAGCAGATTAAGATATACAGTATATCCTATAATAACATCGCTTGCCTCAAGCGCATCTATCGCCTGTTGTGTCATCATTGATTCTTCTCCGGGTCCCATCCCGACAACATATATATTATTCATAATATACTCCATTCCCGCGCTGAATTTTGCGCATATCAAGTTTGTGCGTAAGCACAAATCTTGCGTGTGAAAAATCAGAGATTTTTCACACTATACTCCATTCTGCAGGCACAAAGTGCCGGAGGAATCGCGAGCCAAATGTCAGATTTGGCTCTGCGATAAATGCTATTTGTGGCGCCTGCGACGCAAATAGCTGTGTGAAAAATCAGAGATTTTTCACACTATACTCCATTCTGCAGGCACAAATCTCAGAACACCAGCTTAATGCTTCTTCTTTTTGCCACTGCCAGTGTAATGCCATTCCCGGCCTGTTTCCTTACTGCCAGCCTGCCTCCGCCTGATGCGGCAACTGCAGCACGCTCACACACATTATCAACCCCCGTGGTATTCTCAACGAATTGCGACGGAGTGTAATCTCCCGGCACTTTTCTGAGTTCTTCCGCCGTAAATACAACAAAAGGCACCCTCATTACCTGCGCAGCCTCCAGCAGCCCGGCTTCATCAGCTTTTATATCTATAGAAGCCAGTGCACAGATGTTATCCTCTCTGATAAGCCCCACAGCACAGGCTTCTTCAATTCTGCGCCGTATGTCATCATATTCTTTGTTCTTCTTACATCCGATTCCAAGCACATCTGTCTTAGGTGCAAGTATCAGGCCGGCTTTCTGCTTATACAGGCTGACCTTTTCCTCATCTGCATCATTGGTAATCAGGACATCCACATGACCGGCAGAGCTTCCTTTCTCCCAGTCTGTAATCCTGACCATGTCCGGAATAACTGCGCCGCCGTTTTCTGCACTATCCTCAATAGTACACTCTTCCATGCATCCACCACTTTGTCTGTCAATTGCTATTATTATAGTACTGCCGCTGACAGCCCTTCCGGATACCTTTCGTATTCCGTCCGCATTGCATACTCTCAGGCCGTTACGTCTTGCAAATACATCTATTGCAAATGCATTATTAACATCTGTTGATGTTGTAATTACAGGCTGTGCTTTGCAGTCTGTATCTGTGAGCCGGGCTGCAATATTGGAAGCCAGCTCATTGGCACCTCCAAGATGTCCGGCAAGCACCGGAATCACGTATCTTCCCGCATCATCTATTACTATGACAGGACTGTCCGCAATCTTGTTTGTCACAAACGGTGCTATTGTGCGCACCGCAATCCCTGCGGCACCTATGATTATTACAGGAAGCCCCTTTGCAAATGCCTCCGAAAGCCATTCGTGCATTGTGCGCCCTTCTCGCGCCCTTATTGCAAGTCTGCCTGGCACAATACGCCCGCCATAGCTTTCACAGCACTGTCCATATGTTATGTGTAATGGCATTCCTGATATTTTATCAGCAATCTGCCTTCCCTGCTCTGTAAACCATGTCACATAAGCTATCATTATTCTGTCTCCCGATGCATTTTTGCTTTTCTGAACTCCGTCTCAAAATCAGGTGCATAGAGCCTTGACTTCATGTAATTACGGTGTGTAACAGCTTCACCGACAATAACAAGTGCTGTCTTCGTTATATTGTATTTTTCTGCCGTATCAGCGAGACTTCCAAGCGTGCATACATATGCCTGCTCATCTTTCCACGTTGCCTTATACACAAGAGCCGCCGGCGTATCAGACGTATATCCTCCTGTTATAAGTCTCTCTGTCAGTTCATCCAGCATTCCCGTGCTAAGATATATTGCCATTGATGCCTTATGCGCCGCAAAACTCTCAATACTCTCCGTCTCCGGTACACCTCCGGTTCTCCCCGCCATTCTCGTTATGATAAGAGACTGTGACACTCCGGGCAGCGTATACTCCATATTGAGCGATGATGCTGCACCAAAGCACGCACTTACTCCGGGACAGCTTTCGTAGCTTATGCCTTTTTCATCCAGAATATCCATCTGCTCACGCACCGCGCCATATATGCTCGGTTCCCCCGTATGCAGACGTACTGTCATAAGCCCCTCACATTCTGCACCCTCAATAACTTCTATCACTTCATCCAGCGTCATCTTCGCACTGTCATATATTCTGCAATTACCGTCAGCATACTCAAGAAGTTCCGGATTCACAAGCGAGCCCGCATATATTATTACATCCGCTTTCTGCAGAAGCCGCATTCCGCGTACAGTAATCAGGTCCACAGCTCCGCTTCCCGCCCCAACAAAATAAACCATATCAGTCTCCATTCCTGCCCGTTTTTCAGGGCATCCCAGGTTTGTGCGCAGGCACAAATCCTGCATATAAAAATGAGCAGATGCTAATTACCATCTGCTCACTACATTATCACAAATAATTAATTATTTCGACAATTTTTTCCGTATGTGCTCTTGCCGGCAATCATCCCTGCATTCCTGCTGACTGACGAATCATATCCTCAACAACAATGTCATATATCTCGCCTACAGTATTGCAGTATTCAAGAATCTTCCAAGGTTCGTTGGTATGGAAATGAATCTTGACGAGATCCTCGTCTCCTGCTGCTATAAGGCTGTTGCCTTCAAAATGCTCTGTTATATAGTCAGCTATTGCATCCTCATCAAGATCCTCATCGCGGCGGTCAATCAAAAGCTGTGTGTCGTAACGGTATGCAAACTGATCATCTTCTGCATCTATGCTGTGAATCTCTGACATTATTATGTCCTCCTGCTTTTTGTGATTGTTTTTTGTAATTATGCCATACATTTACAATATCATCAATATTAAATCGTTTACATAAGAATAATATTCATGTATATTAATGTTTGGGGCAAAAGCCACCCGGCTTTGATGCCTACAGATTGTTCCGGAGCTGTCATGCAATGCTCCGGCAGGATATCGGGGGATTTTACAATGAACAAGCGCGATTCTTTTAATAACAGGTGGGGCTTTATCCTCGCATGTATCGGCTCAGCAGTCGGAATGGGCAATATATGGATGTTTCCGACAAGGGTATCCATATACGGCGGCGGCTCATATCTGATTCCGTATTTTATATTTGTTGCACTTATAGGCTTCACCGGCGTAATCGGCGAGATGAGCTTCGGACGTGCCACGAGGTCGGGTCCTGTTGACGCATTTGGATATGCATGCGGCACAAAAGGCAGAAAGAAACTTGGTGAACTGCTCGGCTACATACCTGTAGCGGGTGCTCTTGCCATGGCAATCGGCTATACTGTCGTCATGGGCTGGATTCTCAAATATATGGTCGGTGCATTCACAGGTACCGTTCTCGCGCCTTCAGATGCCGGAGAATTCAGTGCACGTTTCGGTTCAATGGCAAGCGCCTTTGGCAACAATACATGGCAGATTGCCGCTCTTGTAATCGGAATTGTAATCCTTATGTTCGGAATAGGGCGCGGCATTGAGAAAGCCAACAAAGTGATGATGCCGGTATTCTTTATACTTTTTGCAATTCTCGGCATATATGTTGCATTCCAGCCGGGTGCCATAGACGGCTACAGATACATATTCCGTGTTGACCCTAAGGCTCTGGCTGACCCAGCAACCTGGATATTTGCTCTTGGTCAGGCGTTCTTCTCACTGTCGGTCGCAGGTAACGGCACGCTGATATACGGCTCATACCTTCCCGACAATGATGATATACCTGCCGCTGCCGGAAGAGTTGCATTGTTTGATACAATTGCAGCGCTCCTTGCGGCACTTGTAATAATCCCTGCAATGGCTACAACCGGAGCACAGCTTAATCAGGGCGGTCCCGGACTTATGTTCATATATCTTCCCGCATTATTCAAGTCAATGCCGGGCGGATATATCATAGCAGTAATTTTCTTTGTTGCCGTCTTCTCAGCCGGTCTGTCTTCGTTAATCAATTTATACGAAGCACCGATTGCGACAATTCAGGAAAAGCTTCACCTCGGACGCAAGGTCTCCTGTGGTATCATAGCTGTAATAGCTCTTATCGTATCAATATGTATTCAGGGCATAGTATCTGACTGGATGGATGTTCTCTCAATCTACATCTGCCCTCTGGGTGCAGGTCTTGCCGGAATCATGTTCTTCTGGGTATGCAGTAAGCAATATGTTGAATCACAGATAAATACAGGCCGCAGCCAGACATTCACAAAGGCATTCCTTCCGGTATGCAGATATATCTACTGCCCGGTATGCATACTCGTTCTTATACTCGGAATACTGCTTGGCGGAATCGGGTGATGGTATAGTACGATACGGCTTACAGGCTTACAGACATGCAGCTTTAGTCAACCTTCTGCATTCTGTAACCTATACCCACATGTGTCTGTATATATTGAGGAGAGTTCTGACCCGAATTCAGTTTTTTACGGAGCATTGCCATAAATACCCGCAGAGAGCCCATGTCGCTCTCAAGATTGCTCCCCCAGACGTTCTGAAGTATATATTTATGGGTCAGGACTTTTCCCGTATTATGTGCAAGAAGACACAACAATTTATACTCTATTGGTGTAAGATGCAGCTCTGTATCGTTAAGATATGCGCACTGCTGTGCATAATTAATCACAAGCCCGCCATTCTCATATACAGCTCCTGTAAGCGAACTGCTCTGCATAAGTGCCAGCCTTCTTTCGATAACCCGCAGTCTGGCAAGCAGTTCCTCAACAGAAAACGGCTTTGTCAGATAATCATCTGCGCCCGCATCAAGCGCGTCTATCTTGTCACTATCCTCACTTCTTGCACTTACAACTATAATCGGCACGTTAGACCAGGTTCTTATACGCTCTATAACTTCAACACCATCTATATCGGGAAGCCCCAGATCAAGAAGAATAATATCAGGATTGACAGATGCGGCCGTATTTATTGCACCTTCCCCGGTAGTGGCTGTTACATAGCCGTAATCATGCGCTTTAAGCGTCACGGTTATAAGATTTCTTACAGGTCCGTCATCCTCTGCAACCATTATGTTGGCTCTGCTCATAATTGTTTCCTCCGAATTCCTCTAAAATGTAATAACAGCCTTTTAAAACGCGTTGTCAGCAAGTGGCAATGTAAATACAAACACCGCACCGGCAGGATTATTATCCCTTACCGTTATTGTTCCTCCATGTGCCTCAATAATCGCTTTGCACAAATACAATCCCAATCCTATACTTCTGCGATTGTCTGCAATCCTGTTGGTTCCACTGTAAAACTTGTCAAAAACATGCTCTTTATCTTCATCAGATATACCATTGCCATTGTCCTCAATGTACACCACAGCCATATTATTCTCCCTGCAGGAACGTATCGTTATATGAGAACCCGGCGGTGTATACCTTACCGCATTATCAACTATATTAATTATTACCTGAACAATAAGTCTTGCATCGGCTGTCACAAGTATGTACTCATCATCGCTCTCAACAAAAATACTGTGCTCACCGGAATGCTGCTTCACATGTCTTACTGCGTCATCAATAACATCTGCGAGAAGCTCCGTTGATGTATTAAGTACCATTCTTCCTTCTTCTATCCTTGTTGCATAAAGCAGATTCTCAACGAGATTATTAAGCCATACGGAATCATTATAAATATCCTGATATATCTGATATCTTGTCTGTTCATCAAAGCTTTTTCCGTTACTTAAAAGGCTGCTGGCATTGCCGGCTATAGTTGTCAGCGGCGTCCTCAGGTCATGTGATATCGATCTGAGCAGGTTTGCCCTGAGCTGCTCGCTCTCTGCAAGGATTGCCGCTTCTTCCTTATCTCTCTGGTTTTTCTCATTTTCAAGTGCAAGTGCGCACTCACCAAGGATTGATAACAATATGCTCTGTGAAGAACTGTCGAGTATTTTGTCCTTTGCCTCTATACCTATAACTCCATATACTCTGTCATTAACCCTCACCGCATAATATACATACACAGAATCTGCAAATCTGTCTGTCGAAGCTCCGGCATAATGGTTATTAGCAAGAACCCACTCGGCCACATTTTTCTCATCCATCACTCCGGCATTACCGGCACAGCTGCTGTCCGATACATTAAGCATGTATGGTTCTGAAAGCTTTCCGTCAACATTAAGATATATTACTATGTTCCTTTCAAGCAGCCTGCTTATCTGCCCGGCCGCCGCTTTTATTATTGCATCCCTGCCCTTTGCAGCCGTAAGCAGCTTATCAGTATCAAACAGTATACGTGTAGTATCTGCAAGCTTCTCAGATTGTCTGGCCTGCTCTTTGTACCTTAATGAGAATGTTCCGGAGACATATGCCGTAATAAACATTACAACAAATGTTACCGGATAACCTGTCTCATATGCCGACAGCGAGAACCTCGGTGCTGTAAAAAGATAGTTAAATACAAATACACTGGCTATTGAAGATATAAGGCTGTAAACTCTGTGTGATGTTGCTATAGAAGTGATCAGCACACCCAGTATGTATACCATGATTATATTGGCACTTGAAAATCCGATTCTGTAAAATACCATTCCCAGAGCTGTTGCCCCGGCAAGTATTGCTATGCTTTTTATTATATTTTTAAACATTTCTGAACATCTTTCTGCTGTCCCAGTATAAGCACTGAATTTCCTTCCATAAAACGCGTATCCGGATTAATATTCATATTAAGTTTTCCGTTTCCACGTATTGCAAGAACATTTATATTGTATTTCCTGCGGATATTAATTTCAACTATAGTCTTATTTATCCAGCTCTCAGGTGTTTCTATTTCAAATATAGAATATCCGTCATCAAGCTCCGTATAATCAAGTATCATATCAGATGTACATCGTATTGCAGTCCATGATGCAAGCTGTTTCTCGGGATATACAACCTCATCTGCCCCATTACGGAGCAGAAACTTTTCCTGCACATCCGTTGCTGCCCTTGCAATTACCTTTTTTGCCCCAAGTTCTTTAAGAAGTGATGCTGTCTCCAGCGAACTCTGGAAATCATCTCCGATTGCTACTATGCATGTATCAAAATTACGTATTCCGAGTGATGATAAAAACTGCTCATTTGTGCTGTCGCCAATCTGTGCATTAGTAACATATGAGATTACGTCATTCACCCTCTCCTCGTCACTGTCTACTGCCATCACCTGATGATCCATCTCATTAAGCTTTTTTGCAATGTGTCTTCCAAATCTTCCCAATCCTATCAATAATACCGATTTCATATTCTGCCTCCTTAACCTACTGTCATTTTTTCCTGTGGAAGTCTCGCCGTATTTCCTTTTCTCGGTGAAACCGCTGCAAAGATAAGCGTAAGCCCTCCGACGCGTCCGATATACATAAGCAGCACAAGTATCGTTCTTGAAAGCATCCCAAGCCCCGGCGTGATGCCAAGCGTAAGTCCTACCGTTCCAACCGCTGACGCAGTCTCAAACAGGCACGTCAGAAGCGGTATTGCTTCAACTCTGCTTATTATAAGTCCCCCAAGCAGAAATAATATTATGTACATCATAAATACCGCCACCGCATTTCTTATTATATCAGAATCAATCCTTCTGGCAAAGAAATGTGTGTGTTCTCTTCTTGCAAATACGGAAATCATAGTGCCTGCAAGAACAGCAAGCGTTGTTATCTTCATGCCTCCGGCCGTAGATCCCGGTGCTCCCCCTGTCAGCATGAGTATGATCATCACTGCCACTCCATCATCACTAAGTGATGTAAGATCTACTGTATTAAATCCTGCAGTTCTTGTCGTCACAGACTGAAAAACAGAACTTATTACACGATGCCATACTGAGCCGTCCGTGAATTCGCAAAAGAAGAAATATACTGACGGAATAAAAATCAATAACGCCGTTGCCACAAGTATGACCTTGCTCTGCATCCTGTATGATGCAAAATGCAGTCTGTTATTCTTTATATCTTCCCACGTAATAAAGCCTATACCTCCGACGATTATCAGCAGTATCACTGTTATATTAACTATCGGATTATCCACATAATACGTTATCGACGAGAACTGTTCCCGCACTCCCATAAGGTCAAACCCCGCATTGCAGAAAGCTGATACCGAATGGAATATACCATACCATAAGCCTTTTGCCATTCCAAATTCCCTGACAAAACATGGTGTCATAATCAATGCAGCTATAATCTCTATTGCGGCCGAAGCCTTTACAATAAATCCGGTAAGCCGCACAATACCTCCGACCTGCGGTGCCGATATTGCGTCCTGCATTGTACTCCTCTGCTTAAGACTTATCCTTTTTCCTGATATAAGAGTAACTGCGACAGCTACCGTTATAACTCCCATTCCTCCTATCTGTATAAGCGCAAGTATTACCGCCTGTCCGAACTCTGACCAGTAAGTTGCCGTATCCCTGACTATAAGTCCCGTAACACATACTGCCGAAGTTGCCGTAAACAGTGCATCCGCAAAACCGGCTCCCTGCCCGTCCCTTGTTGCAAACGGCAGCATAAGCAGCAGACTTCCAAGAAGAATAACTCCTGCAAACCCTATGATTATAATCTGCGCTGATGAAAAATGCTTTGTCAAATGACGCATATAACAGTGCCTCTCTTTCATAAACTTCATCTATTATTACATATACAGCATAAAATGTGCATTAATGTCTTGTGTCCGGTATTAAATTTGTATTAAGAAGACTGCCATGCAGTTTGTAATCAAATACATGATAATTATGGAAAGTCTTGTCTTTATGGTGTATTATGTAAGAAAAGCTGTGACGTATGTGACGGGACATTTTAAGCATGCGTAATCCTCCAGCCTTGAAAGGAGCCATGGATGAATCGTATTATTACTATCGGACGTGAATTTGGAAGCGGAGGACGTGAACTTGGCCGCCGCCTTTCAGAAAAATTAGGAATTGCTTACTATGATAAGGAGATTATAACTGAGATTTCCAAGCGAACACAGTTATCTGAAGAGTATGTGCATCAGGTATCTGAGAAGCGCCCTCTTATATCATTTCCAATCCATGTAGGCCAGAGTCTTCTTGTTACTCCTGACCCTGTATTCCAGCAGAATATGTCAGTTCTTTCTGAGCAGTACAAGCTTCTTACCGAACTTGCCGAGAAGTCAGACTGCATCATCGTCGGACGCTGTGCAGACTATGTGCTGCGTGAGATGAATCCTTTCCGTATATTTGTATATGCCGATACTGAAAGCAAGCTTAAGAGATGTATGGAAAGAAGTGAACCCGGCGAACACCTCACTGAAAAAGAACTCCGTAAGAAGATGAAGGATGTTGACCGCTCACGTGCGCAGTATTGTGAATTCTGCAGCCAGCAGAAGTGGGGCGATAAAAGCTATTATGACCTGTTAATCAACACCAGCGGTAAGAATATAAAACAGCTTTCCAATTCGCTTTATGAATATTTAAAATAATGCCGGGGTCAAAAAGGTCTTTCACCCACATGAGTTTACTCATAACTGGGTGAAAGACCTTTTTATCTGCCCCGATGCAGGCATCATGGCTGTGCGTTTTATCTTATATTACTGTAATCAAGGAAAAAACACATACAGCTTACCGGCTTATCTCCGTCATTGCGGTATACATGCGCCTGATCTGTCTCAAACTTATATACCTGTCCCTTGCTTACCTGCTCGGTATGTCCGTTGCACTCTATCGTAATAACTCCGTCCGTAACGGCTATGTATTCCCTTGTCTTCTCACCATGGCTTCCGCTTGTATATGTTCCGCCCGGCTCGACATCTATTCTGTACACCTCGACAGACTGGGAGTCCTCATACGGGAAGCATGTCCACACCTTATACTGTCCCAGCATCTCCTTGGTCGGGATTATCTCCTCAGGAGACACAAGGCAGTTGTCTATCCTCGGCGGGTCTATCAGCTCCTGGAATTCTATTCTGAGTCCGCTCGTTATCTTGCCGAGGACACCAAGCGACGGATTAGCTGTCCCCTTCTCAATCTGTGCAAGCATACTCTTGCTTACACCTGTCTGCTCAGCCACCTGATCAAGGCTCATACCCTTGGACTGACGTATTCTTTTCAAATTGACTGATACATTATGTGACAGATAATCCATCGCAAATCCTCCTTGTCTGGTACTTAATATGCAATCACAATGCTTTCATATATAAAGCCTCAATATCACTCTGGCGTGATGCTCTCGGATTGACTGCAATATTGCCGCTTTTCATGGCATCCGCTGCCATCGCCGGAATCTTCTCCTCAATCTGCTCACGGCTTATTTCGCCATTCTTACATGCATTATTGACAGCTTCCGTAAGGTTCTTAGGAATTCCTATCGAAGCACAGAGTTCTCTTATCGCATCTGCTAACATCTCCGGCTCAAATTCATCCGCATACGCCGGAATCTTACTTATATAATTATATATTTTAATATATTTTCCGTGATCTGCAAGTGCATTATACTCTGCAATCACAGGAAGCAGTACCGCATTGGCTACTCCGTGCGGGACATCAAAGAAAGCACTTACCGGATGGCTCATGGCATGTACGTTGCCAAGTCTCGCATATGAAAATGCAATTCCCGCAAACAGTGATCCGGTAAGCATAGCCTCTGCTGCCTCTATATCAGTCCTGTTCGCAACAAAACGTCTTATATTGCCGCCGATAAGCTCCATCGCCTTCTCTGCCATTGCATCTGAGAATGGCGATGCTGCAGTTGATATGTATGCCTCCTCCGCATGTATGAAAGCATCTATTCCGCATGCAGCCGCTACACCTGCCGGTGCCGTTGTAAGAAGCTGTGCATCAAGTATGGCATATGCCGGAAGGAGTTCATAGCTGAACACCGTAAGCTTATAATCCCTGCTGTGGTCGGTTATTACCGAGAATGCCGTAACCTCTGAGCCTGTACCCGCAGTTGTCGGAATCGCTATGAGCGGAACAATCTTTCCCGGAACCTTGTGGGCACCTTCATAATCAGTGATGCTTCCGCCATACTTTGCAACAACTCCGACTGCCTTGGCTACATCCATAGGTGAGCCTCCCCCGAATGCCACGATAAAGTCTGCGCCTGAAGCCCTGAAAGCTTCTGTTGCCTTTTCTACTGTTGTCACTGACGGATTAGCCTCTATATCCGTGTACGCATCCGCCTTAATACCGGCATCCTCAAGATACCCTTCTGCTCTGGCTACAAGTCCCATCTTATCAAGATGCGGGCCTGATATTATAAATGCATGCGTGCCGCCAAGCTTCTTCGCCGCCTCTCCAAGCTTACCGAGAGTTCCTCTTCCTACTGTTATATTCTGTGGTATTGAAAATCCAAATTCGTTCATAATATTCTCCATTTCCTGCGCTGCCTTTTGCGCATCTCAAGTTTGTGCGCATGCACAAATCTTGCATGTGAAAAATCTCTGATTTTTCACATTAGTCTCCATTTCTCAGGCACATTTTCTTGCAAGCACCCTGTCTATAGCCTCATCAATTACCTTATCAAGCTCAGGCTCGTCAAATTCAGGCATGAGCGTTGCAGCATCCTCATCAGATATAAGCTCGACAAGAGTACCGAATGAATCCTTATATTTATTCTTACATATTACAAAAAATACAACTCCGAGAACGCTCCATCCACCGACCATTGCCCACTCAGGAAGTATAAGGCTTCCGCCTGTTCCCGGTATGCAATACATAAGCACCATAAGTCCCGACATCAGCACTGCCATTCCTCCGACGAACTTGTATGCAGGAACCTTATATGGTCTTGGCATATCCGGCTCCTTCTTACGAAGAATGAGAAATGATATCGAAACCATACAGTATGCCAGGCAGCATCCGAAATTGCCGGCATCACATATCCACACCATCATCTCACGTCCTGCAAACGGTGCAGCCATTGTAATCACACCGATAAGAATAAGTGAGTTAACAGGTGTCTTGTGCTTTGGATGAAGCTTTGCAAATACCTTTGGAATCATATAAGACTCAGCCATAGAGTACATTGCCCTTGAACCTCCGAGCATGAATGAATTCCATGAAGTTACGATTCCGCACATGCCACCGACAATTATTACCTTTGCCATCACCGGTGTCTTGAATGCAACTGCCATTGCGTCTGCCGTAACCAGTCCCGAGCCTGCCTGTGATGCCTTAATTGCGTCGGCATTAAGTACAAGACCGACTGCAACAATTACAAATGCATAGAAAACTACTGCAAGCACTACTGAGAGAATCATCATTTTACCAATCTTCTTAGGCGGTACGTTAATCTCCTCAGCAGCCTGCGGGATAACATCAAAGCCGATTAAGTAGAATGGAGATAGTACCGCTACACCGATTACTGCCTTTATGCTTGCAGAAGTATTGCTTCCGATAAACATCTGGCCGCTTAAGTTATCCACTGAACCATTGATTACGGAAGCAGCTATCAACAGAATTCCCGAACCTCCGATGATACATGTTAATATCGTCTGTAATATTGCCGCTGTCTTGGCTCCCATAATATTAATGAGCATTATCACAAATGCGACAGCAATTCCGACTATAAGCCATGATGCGTATACATCAAAGCCTGCTATCGTATACAGATATCCCTTGAGGAATCCCGGCCACAGATATGTAAGTATTGTAGGAAGTGCGCAGGCTTCAAAGCACGCAACTCCGACATATCCAAGGACTATGGCCCATGTACATATAAATGACCCCGTCGACCCCATCGCCCTGTAGCTGAATACATGCTCGCCGCCGCACTGTGGCATTGCTGCCGTAAGCTCCGCATATGTAAGTCCTACAAAAAATATCATAATTCCGCCGATTGCAAAACCAAGTGCGGCACCGATAACTCCGCCTTTCTGAATCCAGCCTCCGGATGATACTACCCAGCCCCATCCGATCATGGCACCGAATGCAATAACAAGGATGTCCCATGCGCTGAATACTTTATCAAATTCTGATTTTTTCTGATTCATAAATGCCTCCTGTTCTGCGCATATTCTGCGCATATCTGCATCTCTGCATATCTGTCATGTGTGTGGCCCTACTTTTCCGGCGCATCCTTTTCAAATACCTTCCTTGCCACTTCTTCTATCAGCTGTGCCGTTTTGTCAACGCCAAGAAGATCACTGTTTATCAGAATATCCCTGTTATGTCTGTCACCACGGTTGCTTCCCGTAAGTGCCATATGTCTCTTATGATATCTTTTATCCTTCTCAAGTATAAGAAGCTTCGCATCGTCTTCCGAGAGATTATGACTCTCCATGACATTCTTCACGCGCACATCATTCGGCGCATATATAAATATTCTTAATATTGGCTTCTGCTCCTTTAAAATGTAGTCAGCAGAACGTCCTATGATAACGCACGATTCACGTGCCGATAATTTTCTGATTATTGTTTTCTGGACATGAATTGCCCGTTCTGTCAGATCCGCATATTTTGAAAATGATCCCCTCACATCACCTTCAGCACCTTTTCCGGCAATCGTAACACCCTCTTCAACCTTTTCCATTATCTCCTTGGGTATTCCGACTTCCCTGATAATCTCATCTACCATTTCCCTGTCGTAGAACCTGATTCCAAGGTCATCCGCCACCTTCCTGCCAATCTGATTACCCTTCGCGCCATATTCGCATCCTATAGTAATAACAAGATGTGCCATAACCTTCTCCATTCCTGTAAATAAAAGGGCGCACCAAACAGAATCTATTCAGTGACGCCCTTGTCTGTTACATAAGATACATTATTATTTTGATAATGCTTCTACTGTTTCCTTAATTATTGCAACTGCCTGATCACACTGCTCCTCGTTAACAATAAGTGGTGGAATCATACGGATTATATGCGCTCCGATTGCTGTGATAAGAAGCTTTCTGTCAAGGCATCCGTGCTTAACTTCGACTCCTGAGATTGTATCGTCGAACTCAACACCTACGAGAAGTCCCTGATGTCTTACTTCCTTAACATGTGGGAGTTCCTCAAGCTTCCCTGCAAAGTAATCACCAACCTTCTTGGCATTACCTGCAAGGTCTCTGTCGATAAGCTCATTAACCTCTGCAAGAGCTGCCGCACAGCTTACAGGATGACCACCGAATGTTGTTCCGTGTGAACCCGGTGTAAATGCCTTGGCGACCTCAGCAGTTGCGCAGATAGCACCGATTGGCATTCCGCCGCCAAGTCCCTTTGCCATAGATACGATATCAGGCTTGATGCCATAGTTCATGTATGACATTACGGCACCTGTCCTGCACCAGCCTGTCTGAACCTCATCAATAAGAAGGAGCATCTCATGCTCATCGCAGTACTTTCTGAGACCTGTCATGAATTCCATTGTTGCAGGATGTACGCCGCCCTCACCCTGAACAGGCTCGACCATGATTGCTATTGTATCCTCTGTACATGCATCAATAAATGACTGGAGGTTGTTGTATTCAGCATATGTAAAGCCGTCTGTCATAGGTCCAAAGCCAATCTGGCATCCGTTGTCAGGCTGGCCTGTTGCTGACATCGCACCGAATGTTCTTCCGTGGAAGCCCATCTTTGCAGTTACGATATTGAATCTCTTAGGGCCATACTTTTCAACGCCATACTTTCTTGCCATCTTAATCATTGCCTCGTTGGCTTCTGTCCCTGAGTTCTGGTAGAATATCTTATCCATTCCGATTGTTGTACATACCTTCTCAGCCAGAAGTGCCTGCGGAATTGTGTAAGGATAGTTAAATGTATGCATTATGTCTCCGACCTGATCCTTAACTGCTGCCACAACCTTAGGATTACAGCTTCCTGCATTGTTTACGGCAATACCTGCATAAAAGTCAAGGTATGGGGTTCCGTTTTCATCATACATATACATGCCGCTTGCTGTCTCTGCAAGAAAATCAAATCTCTCATATGTTTCAATCATGTACTTATTTACTTTGTCCTTAATATCCTGTGCTGTTAATCCTGTATCCTTAAGTCTCATAATGTCCTCCATTCCTGTGCATGCGTTCTTCGCTGCCACAACCTCATTTTAGATTTTTTGATTCCTTTGATTCTTAAAAAATGTACAAACCGGTTTTGAATTTTATCCAAAATAATGGAAAACAAAAAGAGCAAAGAACCACCAATCGGTGAGCTTCTTTGCTCTTATCAATGTCTATTATTTTGAACAACCTTACAATAACACTAACGCCTAATTATGTCAATAATAAATTTCAAAAAATTAATATTTTTAAATATTACGGTTTGAAAGCTTTTTCCTGACATACATTGCAATCAGCACTGCAACAGCCGCTGCCGCCAGTATCCATGCCCATCCCGGCACATTTTTGATGTTGTAGCAGCGCACATTTATCCACATCCTGTTTATACGGGAATTCTGTTCACTGTCAAAGTACTGCATTACCGCACTTCTGTCCATGACCTCCTGCGACGGATACTGTGCTGAAAGCTCCCCCGTTATCTGAGATGCCGGAACTGTGAGAATATAGTCAGTATCGGCATTGCTGCCTGAGAAAAAATATCCCAGCGGATATTCTATTGTGTCCTCTTCTCCATCCTCTGCCTCATAATTCCACTTAAGATAATCGTACACTATATTGCTGTCACCGCCCGATATAACGGATGTATATCCAATATAATACATATTGCGTACTGCACTTTCAGGCATCGACATGTAATTAATAAAGCTCTGTGCCGCATGCTTTCTGTCTGCATTGCCTTTAATTCCTGACTTAAGCATTACCCAGCCGTCAAAATACATATTCGTGCACTCCTCAGGTGCGGCAAAATCAAGCTCCACACCATCCTCTGCTGCCTGCTGCATGGTATAGACGGCATCGCCTGACCACTGATATCCGGCAACAACCTTGCCTGTTATCATGTCTGCCTTACCGCTGTCAGTCTCAAATGAATATACATTATCCTTAACCTGCTGGAGATAGTCCTGCACCTGCTGAAGTGTCTCCTCCGAAGTGTCATTCATCTCCTCTGCAAGCTTTTCACTGTAATCGGATGCATTCACAAACTGCGGTGATGTAAGGATGTCTGACTTAAGCGCACCAAGCGCCGCAAACATCGTATCCCTTACGTTATCCTTAATGGTAATCTGTCTTCTGAACTTTTCATTATCGATAATGTGCCATGTTGAAGCTTCATCACGTGTAACCAGCTCCGGATTATACACAATGCCGGTAATCCCCCACATGTAGCCTGCTGCATATCTGCTCCATGATTCTCCGTCTATCTTATTCTCATTGAATACCTCTTCGATAAACGGCGACACTCCACGTGCATAATAATTCTCCTTAATATTCTTATCGTAAAAATCATCTGAGAACGGCTCAAGCCAGCCCTCTGCCATAAGCTTCATAATCATATATTCCGACGGGCAGATAAGGTCATACTCGTCGCCAAGTGTAAGCATGTTGTACAGCTCCTCATTCGTTCCCGCACAGCTGTATTCGACCTTTACCTTCTTACCATAGGTTCTGTAATACCAATCCTCAAAATCCTTTACAATCGGATTCTCGCCCTTAATATCACCGCTTTCAAGGTCAATCGTCTCATCCCAGCTGCCTTCATCAATATATTCTTCCCAGTTGCACACACGCAGCGTTATAGTATCATCCGCCGCCTGCGCCTGTGTAAGGCACATCTGTGCCGTGCCTGCCAGTGCAGTCACTGCAAATGCCGTCGAAAGGATTACCGATGCACATTTCCTTAACATTCTATTCATCGATTGCCGTCTCCTCTCCTGCCCCGCCTCTTCTGCCGTTTCCTGAAGGTGCGAAGTTCACGGCAGCCTCAAGAATTACAACAAGTATAAAAATAATCGTAGACAACGCCCAGAGTGCTGTCTTTATCTGTGTCTGTGAGCCCTTGGTCGCATTGACTACATACGTGCTTATCGTATCAAATGTTGCCGGTTTGGTATAAGTGGCAACAAAATAATCATCCAGCGAAAGCGTTATTGCCATTACAAAGCCTGACACAATACCCGATGCAGCCTGCGGAATTATTACATGCCACAATGCATATGCCGGAGAAGCACCGAGGTCAAGCGCCGCCTCATACAGGCTCTGATCCATCTGCTTAAGCTTCGGTATAACAGCAAGATATACAAACGGAGCACTTAAGACCACATGCCCTGCAACGAGCGGCACATATGTATCCTTGCTCACGCCGAGAACTACAACGAGCAGTATGCACAGTGAAAATCCCGTAACAACGTCAGCATTTACAACAGGTACCTGGTTAAGTACCGACATCGCTGTTCTTGTTCTCTTCTTTGAATAGAATGACCCTATTGCTCCGAGTGTTCCAAGTATCGTTGCCAGTGCCGCACTTCCTACTGCAAGCAGAAGCGAACCAAGTATCATATCTTTCAGCTCTTCAGTCGTAAAGAGCGTAATATAATTCTGAAGTGAGAATGAGCTTATCGTCCCGATATTGGCTGCATCCGTAAAGCTGTACACTGCTATTATAAGAATCGGAAAATACATAAAAAGAAGTACAAGCGCAATAAACGCCGAGCTGATTCCCTTTTTCATCATAAGATTGCACCTCCTCTGTCCTTTCCTTCCGTATCCCTGTCACCCGAAATAATCGTGACAACACAGATAATTATAAGAAGTATAAGCGCTATCATTGATCCGTTATGCCAGTCATATGCCGCGAAGTAGCTTCCGATAAGGCTGCCCATGATGTAAGTGCTGTTGTAGAGCATATCAAGCACAACATAATTCGTCATTGCCGGAAGAAATACCATCGAAACACCGCTGACTATTCCCGGCACCGACAACGGAAGTATTACTCTTGTAAACGTCTGAAAGTTGTCCGCACCAAGGTCTGATGCCGCCTCTATGACATTCCTGTCAAGCCTGGACAGTGTTGTATACAGCGGCAGTATCATAAACGGCAGAAAATCATATGTCATTCCTATTACCGTATTAAGGAACGGATAGAATGCGAGATTGCCTTCAACCAGCGAAAGTATCTCTTTGAGTGCGGTTATTCTCAATGTAAAGTTAATCCACATCGGAAGCACAAATAACATAATTATTACACCGGTTCTCCTGAAGTGGCTCTGTGTAAGTATGTAGGCAGCCGGATAAGCTATAAGCAGGCACACAAGTGTCGTTACTATCGCAAGCACAAAGCTGTAGCACAGCGTTCCAAGCGTATTGGGGTCAGTAAAAAAGTTAAGCAGATTAGCCATTGTAAACTGCCCCGTGCCGTCCGTAAATGCATAATACACAAGCACCAGAAGCGGTGCCGCAACAAATATCAGCAGGAATATGCCGTAAGGAATTCCAAGACTCCTTCTGGATAATACATTTTTCATCTCTTCATCTCCATTCAACAGACATTTATCTACTTCTTAAGCTGGAACTTCATCTTATCCTCAGGCATTATAAGTCCTACCTGGTCGCCCATATTCCAGAGATATTCGTCATCAACAATAAGGTCATGTCCGTACTCAGTCCTTACAACATAGCTGTAGTGGTCGCCCTTGTAAATAAGGTCGATAATCCTGCCGGATACAAGTCCCGCATCGGCATCATCACTCATCTCAATATCATACGGCTGTATTGACACTATTACCCTTAGATTCGACACATCCACGGTCTCGCCGTTCTCGTCAGTAAGGACGCCCTCCTTCATCGAGGTCTTAGGAATTATCTTTGTTATATCACAGCTTATAAGCTTATCATTAAAGTTCAGCGTATAATCGCTGTTTATAATGGTTTCAAAGCTTGTTGTGTGATCCTCGGCTATCATTACATGTATTCCGTCAGGCTCAAGGCACATGCCTATCTTTTCACCTGCTGAGTAGCACTTCGTAGTTCTTATAACTATCTCATATTTTCCTGACTCAACGGTAACCTCATAGTGCATACCCTTGAATATCACAGAAGTAATCTCTCCGGCAACAGTTCCGTCCTCAGGCTTCGTGATTATAACATCCTCAGGTCTTACAACAACATCAACGAGCGTTCCCTCAGGCACATCATCCATGCCCTTGAACTCTCCGCCACAGAATCTTACCTTCATATCACTTGTCATGATTCCCTTGAAAATGTTACTCTCGCCGATAAAGTCCGCAACAAATGCATTCTGCGGCTCATTATATATATCCTCCGGTGTACCTACCTGCTGTATTCTTCCCTCAGACATTACAACAATCTTATCAGACATCGTAAGTGCCTCTTCCTGGTCATGTGTTACATATATAAATGTAATTCCGAGCTGGTCATGCATATTCTTAAGCTCAAGCTGCATCTCCTGACGCATCTTAAGGTCAAGCGCTCCTAGAGGCTCATCAAGCATAAGAATCTCCGGCTCATTGACAAGCGCCCTTGCAATCGCAATCCGCTGCTGCTGTCCGCCGGAAAGTGTTGATATCTTTCGGTTCTCAAAGCCTTCAAGGTCAACCATATCAAGGACATGTCTTACCTTCTTTCGTATCTCGTCCTTAGGCAGCTTCTTAAGCTTAAGTCCGAATGCGATATTGTCATATATATTCATATGAGGAAACAACGCATATCTCTGGAAAACCGTATTAATAGGTCTTTTGTTGGCAGGAAGCTTCGATATATCCTCGCCATTCAGAAGAATCTCACCGTCTGATGGAAGTTCAAAGCCTGCTATCATTCTGAGCGTTGTCGTCTTACCGCATCCTGACGGTCCGAGAAATGTCACGAACTCTCCTCTCTTCACCTCAAGATTAAAATCATCCACCGCCTTAAATCCATTATCATCATATATCTTGCTTATATGCTTAAGCTCTATAATATTCTGCGATTTATCTGCCATTGCCGCCTCCCGCTAAACACATTTTTTTATCAAAACCGTACTTATTAATTAATATCAAAAACGTGTACACAAATCAATAGAAATATCAACAAATTACGCATACTTTTTATATTGCTTTTCCTTCTGCTTCTGCAATGTATTGCCCCTGCCGCTTTCTGTTTCTGTAACCCCCATATAAAATATAAATTCGTCCAAAAAATCAGGCATCAATAAGCAGAATCTGTTTATTGATGCCTGATTTTTCTCTGATTACTATATTATGACATCTTATTGACTGTCTTATATTTGTAAAGCATCTCTGCGTGATTCTGCTCCTCAATCTGTATGTCTGCAAGAAGCTTACGAACGCCGCTTTGTCCGAATGCAAACACATCCGTATTATATTCGCCTGACACAAGCTTTTCCGTTGCTATGCAGTCAGTTGCAAGAAATGCATCATTTTTCTTATCCTCAGAATTATCATCTTCTGTATATGCTGCCTTTGGAAGATAATCCCTTCCGGCTGTATCATTGCAGTCACACTCAGGCACGTTGCCGTTAAGCACCTGTGTAAGTGAATCATAATGCTCCTGTTCCTTGCCCTGAAGCTCCAGAAACAGTGCCTTCAGCTCCGGGTCCTTTGCCTGCTGCGCATACTTGCCGTACTTCTCAATGCAGCACTGCTCCTGTGTCTGAAGATCCTGAATAACCGTACGTTCCTTTTCCTGTAATACCATGTCCGATTCCTTTCTGCCATACATGCATGTGTTTATTTTATTTACTATGGTATTATTACCTAAAAATCCGTTTACATACATTTATTTAATTGTTTATTTTGTTGTTAAAAAAAATATATATTGCTTGAAAACGTCGACAAAATATTCTAATATTAGACTATATAGGGCAAGGGTACTATTTTTTGCATATTTCATATTTACACTTATAAAAAGAGGTCCATATGAGCCAGTTTATAACAAAAATATTTTACAAACAGCGTGATGATTTTGCCAGATCATGCATCGAGCGTGACCGTAATCTCACCCTGCCTGACGGAATTACAGTCAAATCCGATATTCCGTATATTAATGATGGCATCAGTGCTCACAGGCTTGACATATACCGCCCGGCCGGAAGAGATAACGATGTGCTTCCTGTCATGATTAATATTCATGGCGGCGGACTGCTGCTTGGCAGCAAGGAATTCAACAGATGTTTCTGTGCTAATATTGCCGCATTGGGATACATTGTGTACAGCATTGAATACCGTCTTATTCCTGACTGCAATTTTTTTAATCAGCTTGATGACGTTGAACGTGCATTTGACTATATCAGCGCAAGAATCGAATCCGATAACGGAGACAGTAAGCATATATATGCTTCCGCAGACAGCGGCGGTGCCTGTCTTCTTACATATGCAACAGCCGTCAACGGTTCACGTGACATTGCAAGAGCCGCACATGTACGTCCTTCCGGAATTAAGTTCAATGCAATCGGATTTATAAGCGGCATGTTCTATACTGACAGATTTGATAAGATTGGTCTGTTTCTTCCTAACTATCTGTATGGCCGCGGTTATAAGAAGAACAGATTTGCACCTTATGTTAACCCTGGGAATAATGACATCATTAAGACTCTGCCACCGTGCTATATGGTTACAAGTCATAATGACTATCTCCAGAAGTACACTCTTGATTATGAAAAAGCCCTTACAAAAGGCGGCATCAGACACAAACTTGATAATTATCCAAAAAACAAAAAGCTTACTCATGCATTCAGCGTATTTGAACCTTTTATGGATGAGAGTTTTGAAGTTATACATTCAATGACCGAATTTTTCAGTCATTACTAAGACAAGAGGAGTGATTCATATGAACTACGATGAGAATGTTTTCAAAGCAAAAGCCAATATAAAAGCCCGGAGGATATGGCTTGTATTTGCACTTCTGCTCACAGCCAATTACGGTTCCGATGCAGCCGGCGGACTGTATCCCGCCAATTATTACCTGATATTTGTTCTTCTATGCTGGATTCCTTTTTTTGCGGGAGAAGTCCTTCTTAAGGTAAAAGGCAAGGCAACCGACATTTACAGACGTGATATAGTAATCGGATACGGAATATTTTATACATTTGTTCTGTGTACTACTGAGTCACCGATTGCATTTACATATATTCTCCCTGTTACGAGTCTTCTTGTATTATATAAAGACCGTAAGTTCATGATACATTGCGGGATTGCCAATACATTATGCATAATTGGATGTGCCATATACAGGGGGCTTATACTTGGATTCAATTCTGCCACGGATATGAAGAATTATCAGTTACAGGTATCATGTATTGTGCTCTGCTACATCTGTTATGTAATGTCAATAAAGCACCTTAATGAATCAGACGGTGCCCTCACAGACAGCATCAAGGCAGATCTTAACCGAGTTATCACAACAGTTGAGAAGGTTAAGACTGCAAGTAACACAATCATGGACGGAATCACTGTAGTACGTGAGCTTGCGACTGAGAATAAGCACGGCTCCGATATCGTTCTCCTCGGAATGAACGAGCTTACCGATAATAATTCAAAGCTGCAGGACCGTACGTCATCTTCAATGGACATGACAACTGATATTAATTCCCAGGTTGAGAATGTTGTAACCATGATTAATGAGATGGTATCGCTTACCAATGAATCTATCGAACATGCCGGGACAAGTTCGTCAGACCTTGAGAGCCTTGTCAGCACTGCCAATACAATGTCCAGGCTTTCCAGCGAAGTGGAGACTGTACTTACTGAATTTACATCTGAATTTGAAAAGGTTAAGCAGGAGACGGGAACTATCGACAGCATCTCAAGCCAGACTAATCTTCTTGCCCTTAATGCATCAATTGAGGCTGCACGTGCCGGTGAAGCAGGCCGTGGATTCGCCGTTGTAGCTGAGCAGATACGAACACTCAGTACAGAGACTAAGGATTCGTCCGGCCAGATTCAGGAAGCCCTTACAAGGCTTGATGAGATATCCGCCAAGATGACCGGATCCATTGAAGAGACGCTTAAACTTATCCAGATTACACTTGAGAAAGTCACCCAGACAGGCGACAATGTCCGCAAGATTACTGCTGACTCCTCAAAGCTTGGTGAACATATCCAGGTTATTGATACGGCGATCAAGGGTGTGGAGGCCTCCAACGGCCAGCTTGTTGAGAATATGCAGCATGTATCTGAGATTGTCGATACAATGACTAACTGCATTAACGATTCTGATGATATCAGCAAGCGTATGGTAAGTAAGTATGACGAGAGTGCCGGTAACATTAATAATATTGAGAATGTTATCCAGGGTCTTATGTGTGAGCTCGGAATAGGCGGCTTCATGGGAATCGGCGATGTACAGCCGGGAATGAAGATTCTCGTTAATACAAAGAGTTCCGGCTCAGATGCTTCATCTGAATATCACGGAAGTCTTGTAAGCCGTGATGATGACACACTTAAGATAACTCTTGATGAGCAGCTTACACTTAACACTAAGGCTGAATGTTCAGCGCAGGTTACCGTAGGCAATGTCCTCTATTGCTGGGATGCAGCTGAGATTGCTTCAGACCGTACCGGCGGAACATATACGATACATATCAGTTCTGCTCCACATATTATTAACCGTCGTAAGTATCCGAGAATTGATATTTCCAACATCTGCACAATCAAGATTAAGGACACAGGCGAGACCTTCACCGGAAGGCTTGATAATCTCAGTGCCAACGGCTTTGCCCTTCTCGCCAAGGATGCATTCTTCGCCGGCTGCAAAGGCAAGGATATTGCAGTTACAATTCATAACTTCGACATGCCTGACCATGCAGAGCTTGACGGCCGCATAATCCGTTGTTCCAACAATGATGGTGTATATATTATCGGATGCCAGATGCCTGATGATAATGAGTACATCCGTTCATATGTTGAGAAGAAGCTTGCCACACAGGAGAATGCCGGAGTGCAGTAATCAGGCTTCTGATATTTTTACTAAGAATAATGACAAACACAATAACAGCCTGCTGTCCGGGCGGACATCACGTTCCCCCCAAACGCAGGCTGTTTTTCAGTCTAAGCTCCTTCTAATCTCCTATTGCAGCTAATCCGCTTCCTCCACACACCTGTATATCTCATCAAATGCCTCCTGCACGTCGTCCACATCAACATCCGAGTAGCTTATAATGTAATAGTACTCCTTACTCTTATCCGGCACCAGAAAGTATTCCGACAGGGACTGGAGGTGTATGCCTGCCTTCTTCAGCCGGCGTGCAATCTCCTGCTCCGGCATGGCTGTGTTAAGCCTTATAAGGAAATGCAGCCCGGATTCATTTTCATTAACACTGCATATCCTGCTAAGTCGGCTATTCTGGAGGCTGTCAAGCAGTCGTTTGCGCTGTCTGCTGTAATAAAGCCTCATTCTGTTAATATGCTTTTCAAAATATCCTCTGCTTATAAATGCCGCAAGTGTATACTGCTCAAAGGTTGAGACCGTACAGGCGTAGAAAGACAGCTCACTGTAGAAACGGTTGGCAAGATGAGGCGGAAGTATCATATAACTGATTCGGATTGTCGGAGTAAGTGACTTGGAAAATGTATTCATGTAGATTACCTTTTCACAGGCATCAATGCTGAACAGCGTTGGCAGAGGTCTTCCATTCGTTCTGAATTCACTGTCATAATCATCTTCTATTATATAACGTCCGTTTTTATCATTAGCCCAGGCAAGTATCTCATACCTCCTGCTGGCAGGCATTGTAATCCCCGTAGGGAAATGATGATTAGGACATATATGTGCTATGTCAGCGCCTGTCTTGGTAAGCTCCTCAACCGTAATTCCCTTATCATCCATGCTCGCATATCTGCATTCGATATTGTACTGCTTATATATCTTTGCAAGCTTCTTGTAGCCGGGATTTTCTATACAATACCCCTTATCGGCTCCGAGAAGCTGCACAAGAAGTCCGTACAGATACTCCGTTCCGGCACCTACGATAATCTGATCCGGGTCTACAACCATCCCGCGGAATGACCGCAGATGTGCCGCAATAGCAGCACGAAGCTCATGTATTCCGCATGTTGGCGGCACCTTCATAAGCTCCCTGCTCCTTGCCGATATCGTCTCTCTTGAAAGCTTTGCCCACACAGTAAACGGAAAGCTGTCAGCCCCCATTCTGTTACTCGACAGATCTATGCGGTAACCGGTATCACGCTTTGGCATCCTGATATCCGGTGTTTTAGCTTCCGAATTCTGCAATGTATTCCGGGACGTGCTTCGTGATGTATTATTTATCAGTTCACCTGTACCGGCTGCCATTCCTCTTGCCAGCGCACCGATATCCGCAACGTAATAGCCCTTCTTGGGGATTGTGTATACATACCCTTCGCTTATAAGCTGGTCATAAGCATTCTGAATCGTGATGGTGCTAATGCCGTTATTATCCGCAAATGTTCTCTTGGACGGAAGCTTCTCTCCGGAGCGCAGATTTCCGCTGATAATATCATTTTTAATACATCTGTATGCCTGCTCATAAAGTGGGACTCCAGATTCATCAAATACATATGTAAGCATTATTCATTCTCCAAACTGACATCTATAAATTATTTGTTTTAAACAATTCATCAGGCCGGCATCTTCCTGAATTCCAGACACACCATTACTATTGAGATAACTCCTGCAAGCCCGTCGGCAACAGGTCCCGAATACATAATTCCGTCTATTCCCATGAACAGCGGAATTATAATAAGCAGCGGAAGAAGGAATATTATCTGCCTTGTAAGGGACAGGAATGTTCCTTTTACCGGTTTGCCTATTGATGTAAAGAAATTAGAGCTTATAGGCTGCATGAAGTTGATAAATGTAAAGAACAGGAATATATGGAAATAATTCTCTGCAAATCTGTAATACTCTTCCGAACCCGTTCCGAACAGTGATATTATCTGATGCGGTATCGTCTGGAACAGAATAAATGCTATCACTGCAAGAACCGCTCCGCATGCAACTGCTGAACGGTAGGCTGACCTCACCCTGCCATATCTGCCTGCTCCGTAATTAAAGCTTGTGATAGGCTGGAGTCCCTGCGATATACCTATTATAAATGACATAAATACCTGATTTACCTTGGTTATAATCCCCGCACATGCGATTGGTATGGATTCGCCGTATACTGAAAGCGAACCGTAGTATTTGAGTGATTTGTTCATTACAATCTGCACAACCATCATCGCAAGCTGATTAGCACACGGCGCAGTTCCAAGTGACATCACTCTTGAAATATATTTCCGGCGCACACGCAGATTTTCTTTCTTAATCTTAATCGTCCTGCAATGTGCAAGATACCACGCTGCCATCAGTCCCGACACTATCTGTCCGATAATCGTAGCATACGCAGCCCCTGCCATTCCCATATTCAGGACAAATACAAACAGCGCATCAAGCACCGTATTAATAAGCGCTCCGGCGAGATTACATACCATGCTTATCTTCGGTCTGCCGTCAGCCCTTATAAGATGACCTCCGCCTGATGTGAATATAAGAAATGGAAATCCCAATGCAACTATCCTTGTGTACACCTTGGCATATTCCAGAACATTATCCGGCGAGCCAAAGAACTTAAGCAGCGGCTCCAGAAATATCAGAGTAACAGCCGTAAGTGCCACACCGCCAAGGAACAGCATGGCTGCCGAATTAGCAAGATAATTGACCGCATTTTCTTTCTCACCCATTCCCATTGCAATGTTAAATGCAGACGCACCTCCTATACCAAACAAAAGTGCAATCGCCACACATGATATTGAAAGCGGAAATGATATATTCGTTGCCGCATTGCCGAGTGCGCCCACACTTCTTCCGATAAAAAACTGGTCTACTATATTATAAAGCGAACTCACAAGCATTGCAATTATACTCGGAACCGCAAACTGATACAAAAGTGAATTAACCGGATTTTCTCCAAGCGGGTTCTTAGTTGATATTTCATTATTCATAGCAATCCTCCATTCCGCAGGCACGAAGAGCTGATTTTTCACACTACTCTCCGTCTTCATGCCCATATACATTATCAAGTGCTGCCTTAAGAAGCCTTGCAAGGCTGTCACTTTCTTCTTTTGTCATACCTTCTGTTATTACCGAATTCCAATATGCCTTGGCTTTCGATATCGGTTCGTGCGTACTGCGCCCCTTTTCTGTAAGGAATACATAATTGCATCTTCTGTCAGAAGAATCCTTGCGCCTCGTCACCATTCCTTTGGCTTCCAGTGACTTTATGACTCGCGCCACCGCTGCCTTGTCCATCCCCTGATCCCACGCGATCTCATCCTGCGTAACGCCGTCATGCGTACTCAGCATAAAAAGCACCGGATATTCAGCAAGTGAAATATCATACTCCTTAAGATATCTTGTATAAAATGCCTGCGCTCTCCTGTGAAGCACAGACACAAGCTTGCCTATGCCGGAGCAGTTTGGGACATCCTTTTCATTCTGTCGGTATTGATTCATGTGTCTGAATTACCTCTGTGAAATTTATTGCTTATTCGCTGCAATGTCTGCCATGTCATGGCCTATATATCATTAGAACATGAATATAATAGCCTTAATTAGTTGACTTGTCAACCAATTAATTCAATGTATCTAAGATAAATTTCTCATGCAAAAAAGCTGCATTGGAACAGACTCTTATCTGCTCCAGTGCAGCCTTAACTGTCAGGTCTTCCTTATCCAAGTTCCTTCATGAATCCCTTAGGATAAGAATATTCGCCCCTATAGTTAGAAGCATTATAATCCGGATATTTGACCGGTTCGTATACATTCAACTCAGGTGAATCATCCTGCGTATAGATGTACATTGAATTGTAATCCCATGTAACAATCTCATCCCTTGCATCACCGTACATATTGATTGCCTCTGCACACAGCGTCGGATGTCCGTCATCAGGGAACTTAACCACCTGTACTCCGTTGCCGTCTATAAGACCGCCCTTTTCTACATCCGCATTAAGGAGAATGAAGTCCCGGCCATTGCCTATCCAGTTGACCGGTGTAAGCAGGTTGCCGTTAAGCTCGTTTTCCATCTCCCATACCGGATTACCCTCGCTGTCATAAAAATATATTATTCCCTGATGTCCCCAGAAGTTAACAACAACCATCTCGTACCCCGGTTTGTCAGGGCAGTAGTTACCGGTGCTGACTCTCTGGGCATGTCCTATTCCGTCTTTTTTGAGGAGATTGCCTTCCCAGTCGCTTATCAGGAAGCCTTCCTTGCCGGCAACACACGCAAAATACTTTTTCCCTTTGTGAGGTCCTGACACGAACATTCCCGGAACAATCTCGTCGATATGGTCTTCCTTTACAGGCATCGTCCATATCCTGTTACCATTGCAGTCAAGCATATTATAACCTACAAGCAGCTCGTCATGTCCGTCTCCGTTAATATCTATTGCAAATGGAAAATGTCCCGTATTCTTATCGCTCTGATAATGCCACATAACCTCAAGGTCATCATTAAGCGCATACACTCTGCAGTAACGATCCTTTATAAGGATATCCCGCGGTTTATCAAGTCCCCTGAAATTGCATATTCTTATTCCGTCAGGATTAATTCTGTCAAATGCATATATCTTATCAGGAACACCTATTATCGTGCCGTCTTCTTCTGCCGTTGAATATGGTGCTTTGGCATGTTTCTTTACCTTTCCGTTTCTTCCGTCAAGTATAAAGATCTCAAAGTTCTTGGCTGTTATGACCTCGTCATATCCGTCTCCGTCTATATCGTAAATCTGCATAGGCATATCTGCAGATATTGTTCCTATCTCCGTGTTGGAAGTCGGCTCACCATAACGCCACAGGACATTGCCGTCAAGATCAATTGCCGTGAGGCAGCTTATCGTGCCGTACGCATCCCTGTTAACTCTCTTCTGGCACTGGGCAAGAACTATCTGATATTCACCGTTACCGAGAAGATGTCCAAAACGTACCTGCCTGCCGGTTCCAAAATTCCTTAAGTCTATCTTCTTCAGCAGCTTCATCTTAGGGTACTTCTGCTGTTCTCCCGCACACAAGTCGCTGTATGCTTTCCTTGCGGCGTCAATCTGTGCTGCCGTCTCATCAGTCACAGTAACATTGACATATTCAAACTGCGTCGGTATCGTTGCCGTGATTGCCGCTTTGCCACCCTGTAATGCATATTCCGTATGTACGTCAAAATATGCCTTGCCGTTGACACTGCATATCACATGGTCGCCGCTTATGGATGCTTTCATCACATAATAGTCATCGCAGTTGTATGCAAATGCAGCGTGCTCAATAATCTCTACCTGTTCCTTATGTCTGTACTCAAGTCTTAATTCGCCCTCTTCAAATACAAGTACAAGCAGATTGGCGGAATTCTGACAGCAGAAGCCTATTCCTGCATTCCCCCACTTAGTTGTGAACATTCTGAGTTTCACCTCAAGCTCGTAGTCCTTCCAGAATCTGTCACCACTTGTAAGCATCGGAAATGTTCTGTGTGGCTTATCATTGCGTATTCTCTGCTGCTCCATGTAATGTCTGCCGTCATACTCAGTAATTGTCCACGATGCTCCCTGTCCATTATACGTGTGGTTACATACCGGATCATGCCACCTGCCCCTGTAGCCCGGGTAATTAATATAATGATATTCTCCCATTGCCGAATGATTCTTATCGTATGGAAAATCTCCAATAGGGAACTCCATGAAGTCTTCTTTTAAAAGGTACATAAGCGCCGCCTCCTGTTCATCACAAAAATTAAAATTATGCCTCATTTACCTGACATTATTTATACAGTTGCTTCATACTATAATACTACCATAATCAAAAGAATAGGACATACTGATTATTAACTCAATATATCCCATTCTACTGTACAATTATTCAATTCCGGCGCATTATCATTATACGCCTGCTGCCTGCCTTACGGCACGGCATAATCAGCATTCACACTGAAATACTGATACATTTCTGATATGCTTACCGTTAAGGTAACCGCATCTTCTTAATCCCTCTGCAAGGACTTCATTCCACTGCTTGGCTGACAGCCCACAGCTTGTGTCATCATCAAACTCCAGCATACAGACATTCTCACGGTCACAGCTTCCACCCTTTTCACATGCAATCTTATACATGTTCTTACGGCTGATTGCTCCAATCTCTTCAAGAAGATTAATCATTCTGTATACTGTAGCAAGACCAATCCTGTTGTCTACAGATGCAGCCTTAATATATATCTCCTTACAGCAGGCGCATTCTTCCTCAAGGATTATGTCAAGAAGCTGAAGCCTTTGCTTGGTAATCCTGCATCCTCTCTCTCTGAGTCTGTCTATTACCATCTGCCTCTGCATCTGCGTGCGGTGATAATTCTGACATTCCGTCTGTGTCTGGTTATTCCTCATGTGACTCCTCATTTCTGCATAACAGCTACAGATTAACCGTACTTCTATTGTACAGCGCCTCTGTGTGTATGCCCCAAAATACTCCCGGCATTATCAGTGGCTGCAGTGTCCGCCGCAGCTGCTGCAGTTACCTGTACATGATGACTTACCCTTCTTCCTGTCTGAAATCATGCCGGCTACTATTACGCCAACAACAGCTATAAGTCCCGCTAAAACACCTATTGTTCCTATAGTCATAACAGCCTCCAATCTAAAGCCTACGCTTTAATTATGCCTGTGCACCCTTTCTGGCAGGTCTGAATAACAGATATATAAATCCTGCTACAAGTAAGAATGCAACTATTGTCCAAAAACTGAATCCGCCGCCTGTTACAAGCATGCCGATATTATAAATACAAAGTGATACGACATATGCAAATCCACACTGGTAACCGATTGCTGTCCATGTCCACTTAGCACTGTTCATCTCTCTCTTGATAGCACCGATAGCAGCGAAGCAAGGTGCACACAGAAGGTTGAATGTAAGGAATGAGAAACCTGCCAGCTTAGAGAATGCAAGTGCGAGCGCTGCATATGGTGAAAGGTCTCCACCGCCGTACAGTATACCCATTGTACCAACGATATTTTCCTTAGCCACAAGACCTGTAATTGATGCAACGGCTGCCTGCCAGTTACCCCATCCAAGCGGTGTGAATATCCATGCAACTGCTCCACCAATCTTAGCAAGGATGCTCATGTCAATCTCATCCTCAGCTAACATACGGAAGCCTTCATCTGTAAATCCGAAGTATGTTGTGAACCATACAATAATTGTAGAAAGAAGAATGATTGTTCCGGCCTTCTTGATGAATGACCAGCCACGCTCCCACATGCTTCTGAGTACGTTACCAACAGTTGGAATATGATATGCAGGAAGCTCCATTACGAATGGTGCCGGATCTCCCATGAATAACTTTGTCTTCTTTAAAATGATACCTGATACAATAATTGCAGCCATACCAATGAAGTAAGCTGATGTAGCAACCCATGCCGAGCCACCGAAGATAGCACCTGCAATCATAGCGATGAATGGTGTCTTGGCACCACATGGGATAAATGTTGTTGTCATAATCGTCATACGACGGTCTCTCTCGTTCTCGATTGTACGTGATGCCATGATACCCGGAACACCACATCCTGTACCGATAAGGATTGGGATGAATGACTTACCCGAAAGACCGAATCTTCTGAAGATTCTATCCATAATGAATGCAATACGCGCCATGTAACCGCAAGCCTCAAGGATTGCAAGTAATAAGAACAGTACTAACATCTGAGGTACGAAACCAAGTACTGCACCAACACCGGCTACGATACCGTCAAGAATAAGACCTTCAAGCCATTCTGCGCATCCGATTGCATCAAGTCCGTCCCCGATAAGAACAGGAACACCCGGAACCCATACACCGTAATCAGCAGGATCCGGAGCTGCACCGCCATTCTCGATAGCAAGCTCAATAGCTTCCTTAATGGCAGCTGCATCAGCAGTCTCATCTGTTGTCTCAAGTGTCTCCTCGTCTTCTACTGTGTAATCAACAGTTGCTGATGGCTTAACAGTAGCTTCGAGAGTTGTAAGTGCCTTTACAGCAGCTTCTGAATCATAATCATCAGCCTCTGTGTCAATAGCGTCAGCAATTGCTTCACCGCTGTCTCCAAGGCTCTCTACATATGCTGCAATAATCTCATCTGAATCGCCATACTCATCAGCTACTTCTTCATAAGCAGCAGTACCGATTCCAAACAGATGGAAGCCATCACCGAAGAGTCCGTCATTAGCCCAGTCAGTAGCGGCTGAACCTACAGTTACCATCGCAATGTAATATACAAGGAACATTACAACTGCGAATATAGGAAGTGCAAGAATTCTGTTTGTAACAATCTTATCAATCTTATCTGATGTTGTTAACTTATCCTTGCTCTTTGCCTTCTTAACACACTCATCAATAATTGATGAAATGTATGTATATCTTTCATTAGTAATGATACTCTCTGCATCATCATCAAAGTCACTCTCAAGCTGGTTAATCTCAGCCTTTACATCAGGTACATTAGTAAGTAACTGATTAATCTTGTTATCGCTTTCAAGAAGCTTTATTGCGAAGAATCGCTTCTGCTCTGGTGCAACATCTGAACCAAACTTAGCTTCAACAGCCTCGATAGCTGCCTCAGCCTTGCTGTCAAATTTATGTACAATCTTATTAGCTTTCTTAGATTCTGCAAGCTTTACAGCCTTTTCTGCAGCTTCCCTGATACCTGTTCCCTTAAGCGCTGATATCTCAACAACCTCACAGCCGAGATTCTCTGAGAGCTTTGCAGTATTAAGCTCAATTCCATTCTTAGCAAGAAGGTCTGTCATATTAACAGCCATGATAACAGGAATACCAAGTTCCATAATCTGTGTTGAAAGATAGAGGTTTCTCTCAATATTAGTACCATCAACAATATTAATTATTGCATCCGGCTTTTCATTTATAAGATAATTTCTTGCTACCACTTCCTCCAGAGTATATGGTGAAAGTGAGTAAATACCGGGTAAGTCAGTGATTGTTACATCCTTATGTCCCTTGAGCTTACCTTCCTTCTTTTCTACTGTAACACCAGGCCAGTTACCTACGAACTGATTAGAACCTGTCAGTGCATTGAATAATGTCGTTTTACCGCAGTTAGGATTACCTGCAAGTGCAATTTTGATTGACATCTTGATTCCTTTCCGCTGCCCTTGAGTTGGGCTTGCCTTAATTTAATTAGTCCAATCTAACCTGTAGTTTAAAAAAAATGCTGTTACTCTACTTCAATCATCGTAGCGTCAGCTTTTCTTAATGACAGCTCATATCCGCGAACTGTAATCTCAATAGGATCACCAAGAGGTGCAACTTTTCTTACATAAATCTCGATACCTTTTGTGATTCCCATGTCCATGATTCTTCTCTTGACCGGACCTTCACCAGTAATCTTCTTAACAACTACTGTCTGTCCGACCGGAATCTCATTCAGCTTCTTCATAATCTTTCCTTCCTGTCTAGACCATGATCTTGTTAGCCATATCCTTACCGATGGCAACACGTGAATCTTTGACATTCACTATCATGTTTCCGTCATTCGTGGATACAACTGTAACAGTACCGCCAACAACAAATCCGAGCTTCTCAAGGAATAATCTTACCTCTTCCTTGCCGCCGATTCTCTTGATTACATTAGCTTCACCTTCGTTAGCCATTGTAAGGGGCATCATCATGTTCCTCCCTTCACATCTAATTGTAAATGATTATCATTAATCTCTACTGCATTGTTAGTTTATTCTAATTACTATTAGTTGTCAACAACTTTATTGACTATTTTTTATCATTAAGGTTGTGTTTGTATTGCAATATTAAAAAAAGCCCGGCGTTATATCATAACGCCAGACTTATGTTTGCTGTGTTCAATCTTCTCATTAAGCTTCTTGCAAGGTATTGCAACCACCAATCCGATAAATACTGCTATCAATGCAAATATGAGAAGTATTCCGAGATATTTCCAATAATCCATTCCATATTGTCCGCCAACCGTCTCCTTCATGGCGTTCATCGCATATGTAAACGGCAGATATTCGTATATCTTCCGGTATACCTCCGGCAGGACTTCTATAGGGAATGTACATCCAGCGCCTGCGACCTGTATTACCATGATTACAACCGCCAGTGCCTCGCCGACATTGCCGAATGCAACCGTAAGCGAATACATGAATATTGAGAATACAAAGCTTGTTATTGCCGCCGCAAGCCAGAACTTAAACGGACTGACGCACTGTATTCCTATGTAATACAAATCTCCGAGCGTAACCAGCAGTGCCTGTGCCTGACCGATAAGGAAGAAGGTTATATATCTTCCAAAAAATGCTTCCGTATGGCTGAACTGCGGATGCTCCTTCTGTGGCCTGACTCCGACATGTATAATCGCAACAAGTATAAGTGCTCCTACCCATATTGAAAGTACCGTGTAGAAAGACGCCATTGCAGAGCCGTAATTTTCAACCGGATATATCTTCTCTGTCTCTATCTCAACCGGTGATGAGATAAATGAGCCGAGCTTGTCAGCATCAAGCCCTATAAGCCTTAAAAGCATCTCGTAATTGCCGCTGTCTCTTATATCATTAAGCTGTGTAAGCGTCTCATCCATCTCTTCCTGAAGTTCATTAAGAATACTCTTCGTATCCTGAAGATTAATTCTTGCTGAAGATATCAGCGATGAGAATCTGCCTATGTTACCGTCAGCCTGAGCATAGATGCCTATGATGCTGTCCATTGTTCCTGATATTCTTCCAAGACCGTCTGCCAGGTCACCCGATACACCTGAGTTAATTATATTGCCTGCTGACGTAATCTTAAGAATATCCTGCATTGCATCCAATGCCCTCTGATTGCCTAATACCGTCTGTGACATATCAGGCGATACCTGACCTGCCATATTTATCGCCGATGAAGCAGAATCCGTAACGCTTATAAGCGCCGTAAGAATAGTATCATATGCTTCAAGCTGTCTGCTTACAAGCTCCATCTTAGTTGTAACAACATCAAGAACTGTCTGGTTACCTGACGTAATTCCGTGCTCCTTAGCCGCATCATCAACACCATCTGCCGCCTTGACAAGGCTCTCGGCAACAGTACTTATAAATGTCGAATTAACCTGCTGCTGTACGGCCGTCTTAGCCTTATCCGTAATCTTAGGGGCTATGGCATTTTTTTTCTGATTGGTATAATACTCAATCTGCGGGTGGCTCATGTCCTCAGTGAGAAAGCTCGTCATCTTCTCAGAGAAATCCTCCGGCATAATAAGTGCCGCATAATAATCCCCGGCATATACGCCGTTAACAGCTGCTTCTGTGTCATCATCGAATACCCAGCCTATCGTGTTGTTCGTCTGTAATGCATCTATTATATTCTGCCCCATATTTATACTGATTCCGTCAACCATTGCTCCCTTATCGGCAGATGCAACAGCAACCTTAATTCTGGACGTTGCCTCCTGTCCGTATGGGTCCCAGTTTGACAGAATATTGAACCATGCATAGAGTGCCGGGAGAATAGCAAGACCTATAACCACAACGACTGCAACTACATTTTTACTGATTCTCTTCCAGTCAGCCAGAAAAATATTGCAAATGTTTTTCATAGTCCCATCCTCTCCTTCATTGACTGAATATCCTTCTCAAGAACATCAGGCCCAATAAGCGAGCCGTCAACACCATGCTCATCAACGCCAAGTGCCTCAAGCTTCTCCTGAAGTGAATAATCGCTGTACTCTACAGCTATCAGATATCCGCACAGTATGAACAATGATGCAATCCACAGCACCAGATACACAATCTTGGAACTCTGCATCGTAAATAACAGAATAAGAAATACAACCGGAATTACAAACATGCATATCATTCCCGTCTTTATCCTCTTCCGGTTCTTCTCATGTATAGCCGCATAATATGCCACGAGACGGCTCTTCACGTCATCTTCATGTACCGTATCCGCCGGCGCCGTATTCACCGGTGAAACCGCAGTCACAGCTTTTGTGCCGATATCATTACTATAATTGCTGTCGTCATCACTGTCATCTGAAGATTCGGCCATAGCCGCAATTCTTGCCGCTATCTCAGCCTCTGAAAGCTGCGATATGTCTGCATGGTCTGCATGCGCTGTATCCGAATTGCCTGCTCCCGAACTGCCCTGCTGTGCAAGAGTCCTCTGAACCTCGCTTTGCACGGCACTCTGTATCATCTCATAGAGCTTATCATATATCTCTTCATCCGCTTTATTCACGTTACTCAAAATGCTGCCTCCTTACATCATATCTGTATCATGCATACGATGATGCATATAATGATTAAGCTTCATAAACGGCTTTCTTATAAACAGCCCCAATGCAAGCGATGCCGCAACAAACAACAGCAGCACGCCCATAAACTTCCAGTAATCACTGCCATATCTTCCGCTGATTGTTTCCCTCATTGCATTAATCGCATATGGGAATGGAAAATAGATATATACTTTCTGGAAGAATACGGGCAGAAGCTCAATAGGGTATGTACCGCTTGAACCTGCAATCTGTATAACAACCATTACAACCGCAAGTGCCTTACCAATATCGCCAAATGACACTGTAAGTGCATATATAAGCAATGTAAATACAAAGCTTGTAAAGCAGGCTGCCAGCATGAAAAGTCCCTTATCAAGGCACTGTATCTTAAGCAGATACACATCACCAAGTACCGTTATAACTGCCTGGACCTGACCGAGTACGAAGAATAACAGATATCTTCCAAAGAAAAGCTCATGCGGCTTTGCTCCGTTAATAAGTTCAGGGCTGTCAGGATGCACCTTTATAAGTGCCGTAAGGAGAAGTCCTCCTACCCACAATGCAAGTGTTGTATAGAAAGGTGACACGGCAGAACCGTAATTCTCCGTTGCATATACCTGATGTGTCTCAACCTGCACAGGTGATGACAGAAACTCGCCGTATGTCTCCGGATCCTGTGCCAGTGCCTGCGCAAGCAGCCTGTACTTGTCATCCCCTGTAAGATCGCTCAGCTTACCGGCAAGCTGTACAATCTTATCTGACATTCCATCCATGACTGAACCCATCTGGTCAAGCCCGACATTCATTCCGTCAACTGTCTGCTCAATGCTTCCAAGCATTGCCGACAGGCTGCCGAGCTGCTCTGAAACCTGTGTAAGCGATTCACCTATCGAATCTATAGATGTACTTATTACACCCTTCATCGCATCCACTGCTTTCTGTACCGATCCATCAAGGATGCCGTCCATCTCATCTATCTTCTGGCTGCACTGCACAAGTGCCGTCCTGACAAGTTCCAACTTAACCTGCGACTTAAGCGCTCCCGCCTTTACAAGTATCTTAGACTGCTCAAGCAGCCCCTTGGCAGCAATTCTTATCTGAACGAGGGAATCTACCGCAAGCTTAATGCTATCATCGTCGATAACACCGCCAAGCTGGTCTGATATATTCTGTAACTGCTCAGTAAGCGTATCGCTCTGGTCATTCATCGAATCCAGAAGATCCTGTGCATTATCTATCCCTGCAAGTATCTCATCCGTAGGCAGGTTATTCTCAATTGCCGTAAGGACCCACTGCAGCTGAGCCGACAACGCCTGTGACGTTGCACGTGTTGCTGCCGTAATACGGTCAAGCTTTGCTATGTACTCATCTGCTGCTTTTGAAGTCTGGTTCTGCAAAGCTTCCATAGTTGCACTGTTGTCAGGAAGCGAATCCGGAATCTGCACCCTGAGATCATGAAGTGATCCGCTAAGTGCGGCATTACTGCTTACAAACGAAGCAATCGTTCCCTTATATCCGTCAAGGTTATCTCCAAGTCTGTTAAGATTATCAAGTACTCCGCCGATGATATCCCTGTCAGCGAGCATTCCATCCGTACTGCTCATTGCCGTCTGAATTACGGTGTTGACAAACTCCGTATTAATATTGCTCTGGAGTGTTGATTTTCCGGTATCAGTTATCTTACTTGCTACTGCATTCTTTTTCTCATTCTCATAATATGTCACTGAAGGATGTACAAGTCCCTTGTCAATAAAATCAAACATGCTCTCACTGAAATCATCCCCGATAACAATGGCAGCATAATATTCACCGCTCTTAACGCCTTCTATAGCATCATCCTTTTTGTCGAGAATCTGCCAGCCAAGTCCCATATTGGTTCTGAGTGACTCCAATACGCTGTCTCCCATATTGGAATATTCGCCATCCTCACCCGTATACCCTGCATCTTCCGACACAACTGCTACTTTAACGGCAGATGTATTGGCATAAGGATCCCAGTTAGAGTAAATGTTGAACCACGCGTAAAGCGAAGGAATAATACACAGGCCTCCTGCAATTATCAAAGCAAATATATTCCGCGATAAACCCACTATATCATGCACAAATATTTTAAATATTCTATTCATTTTATCTGATTCCTTTATATTCTATATCTGTTAACTGAGGGTAATTATACTATTACAAAAATATAAAAGCAAATCTATAATGATTAAATTATGCTAAACAATCGAAAATTTTCCTATATTAATGAGATAAAGTCGCCGTTTACTTAGGTATGAAACTATGATACAATAATGTAAATGCCAATTCAGGCCTTTTAGCAAGGGGGATTTGTATAACATGAATAATAATTCAACAACCGAATCATCCGAGAACTATCTTGAGACTATACTTATGCTCAGTAAGCGTCTTCCGGTTGTCCGCTCTGTTGATATTGCCAACGAACTGGATTTCAAGAAGTCAAGCGTCAGCATAGCAATGAAGAATCTGCGCGAGAAGGATTACATAACCGTCACTGATGCCGGTTTTATCTATCTTACTGATGCAGGCCGCAGGATTGCCGAGATGATTTATGAGAGACATGAATTTCTTTCAGCATGGCTTGTAAGTCTTGGAGTTGATGAAGAGACTGCAACCGAAGATGCATGTAAGATTGAACATGTAATAAGCAAAGACAGTTTTGAAGCGATTAAGAATTTTGTCCGTAACAGTTGACAAATATATTCATTAACTATAATCTTATATTTATGACCAATAGAAATGAGGAAACTCTATGAAAAAATTAGCGCCATACATCAGATGCATGGCTTTTTTATGTGTGTTGGCCGGTTGTATAGCTCTGTGTAACTTTCTGTTTGCACCGTCGGGATATATACGCTACATTCTTCATGAGCTTAATTCTCCTGCCGAGAATTACGATTGTATAATCCTTGGAGCTTCTCATGCACGAAGTGCGATTGACCCTGCCAAGATTGATGAAAAGCTGGGTACCAATACCCTTAATGTTGCAATTCCGGGAGAGACAATCAAAGATTCCTACTATGTTCTTAAGGAGAGCTGCCGTACCAATGATATTAAGACAGTAATACTCGATGTTGACTATCAGTACTGGTATTCTGTACAGATTGAGGATGAATTTTCATCTTCATTTATATTTAACAAGATGAGCTGGCTGTCCAAGACCAAGTATGAGTATTTGATTGATAATATGAATACTCTTGATTTCCGTAATACATTCACGGACAGATTGAGCTATGATATCTCAAGAACTGCAATTGCCCAGAATGTATCACTTAAGCTCACAGATGATTACCGCAATTATTCAATTAATGGTGCTCTTGTAAAGGATGCTGATGGTCCATATGTAGGCAAAGGCTTCTTTTACATAAAAACGAGCGGACTGGAGCCGGGTGGCTTTGATTATATTAAGCTTTGGTACGGACGTGAGAATGGTGAGCTTGAAGGCTGGGTTGTCAATTATTTTCTTCAGATTGCCAACTACTGTAAGAATAATGATATTGAATTAATCTGCATAACCTCACCTGTTACTCCTACCGCTGTCCGCAAGCTCGGTCTCAGCAAGGTTGACAAGACATTTTCTGAATTCTTTGCAAAGCACGATGTACCATACTACAACTTCAACCGTCTCAGCATGAACATACTGCCAAGAGATGATGTTGATTACGGAGATATGGAAGGACATATGGGTGGAGAACTTGCCGAGAAGTATTCAGCCGTACTCGGAACATTTCTTAATGACCGTAAGGATGGAGAGCTTGATACAGGCAAATACCTCTATGATTCATTTGATGAATTATATAAGAACTCATATCGCAACAGACATAAAAAGACAAGAGAATAGTTACAATATCTCATAACACAGCAGCCGGTTCGGATTAATCCAAACCGGCTGTTTTATATCTGTAATCTGTAATTATTAAATACTATGATACCAGGATCAAAATTCTCCCGGCTTTGATACCGGGAATCAGACTGTGAATCCACGGCTCTGTGCGCCTGACACATCATATGCAATCTCATTAAGCTTACCGTTAGAGTATGTAAGACCCGCATACACTTTCTGTGTATTCTCCATAAGCGGTCCGCCCTTATCCTGATCTGCAATGTCTGAGAATGCCTGTGCAAGGCGGCCATAAATCCTCTTAACCACATCAAGATTGGCATTGTCATATCTGTTCATTGCCGTCTGAAGTGTCGATGACGCATATGAATATATGTTAAAGAGCTGGGCTGATATAGGATACTTCATCTCAAGCGACACCTTAAGTTCATCCGTAACTCTCTTTGCAAGCTTAACATATCTTCTGAACTCTTCACGGCTGCCCTGTGAATACATATCCTGTGCGTCATCAATGTACTGCTGCGCCATCTCATACAGAATCACTACAAGCTCTGTACCTGTTGCCTGTGATATTCTGTAAGAAAATGCGCTTATATCTTCCTCTTTCATGCGTGTCACCACCAATTAACCAATAATTATCTCTGAAGAAGCTGCAATACTGTCTCAGGTCTTGCATTAGCCTGTGAAAGGATTGAAGTTGCAGCCTGTACAAGAACATTCTGCGATGTATATTCTGTCATCTCTTCAGCCATATCTGTATCAATCATTCTTGAAAGTGCTGCGGTCATATTCTCAGTAGATGTATCTATGTTTTTCTGTGTGTGCTCAATTCTGTTCTCATATGAACCGAGCGTTGATCTTATAGATGAAACCTTAGATACTGCTTCATCAATCTTATCTATTGAACGTCCCGCATTATAATGCGACATAACATTAATCTGGTCTAATCCCAGCTTATATGTTGAAATCTGCTCAATCTCTACTGCAATATACTGGTCTTCATTAGCGCCTACATGAACCTTCATTCCGCCAAAATCAGTAACCTGCTGTACAATATCCGCTGACGTCGACGCGCCCGCCTGTGCAGAAGTATCTGTCGCAACACCTGCCTCGCCAACTGCTGTTCCGTCAACATCAGTGAACTTAGTCTTCGCTATGTCACCCGGAACATCTACCTTGAATGTCTTATTATCAACATCCTTAACTGTAATCATCTTACCATTTGCAGATATAGTTGCAGTATCTGCAAATCCTATTCTGTTACCGTTGGCATCTTTTGTAAATTCAGCCTTGGCATCTACACCCTGTGCCACAATTCCATCATCATCAGCTGCACCGTCAAGACCGAGTGCTGATGCAAGAAGTGTATTATCACATGTGATATTAAGCTTAACATCTGAACCATACTCATTAGTCATAATTACAAGCGAAGAACCCGCTGTTCCGCTTACTACAGGCACATATCCCGCATTATCTGCCTCACCTGCTCCGGATGCAGAATCAGTTGTTGCAAATATCTTACCGCCAAGCAGACCCATTGCACTTGAGAGCTTAGTCATAATCTTATCCATGTCGTCGCCCTCATTAATATCTATATCATATCCATTAATCTTGACAGTTCCTTCCATAGCCGCAGTTACTTTACCATTAAGTGTAACAGCTCCTGACTTAACAACAGCCTGCCTTGCATCCTGAGCTACCGTTATTCCGTAATCACCTGCCGCAATATTAGATGAACACTCAAACTGCTCCACACCATGTACGTTGTTGCGAGTATATACTCTCCGCTCAAGGTTGCCATTAATAAGGCTCTGTGAGTTGAACTCTGTATCATTGGCAATTCTGTCTATCTCCTTGTTAAGAGACTGAAGCTCCTTCTGTATCGCCTCACGCTCTCCGTCTGCATTAGTATCATTGGCTGCCTGGACCGAAAGCTCCTTCATTCTTGTGAGCATTGACTGAATCTCCGCTATTGCACCCTCAGCCGTCTGAAGGACTGATACTCCGTCTGCCGCATTATTATCAGACTGGTCAAGGCCTCTGATCTGAAGCTTCATTTTAAGTGAAATAGCCATGCCTGCCGCATCATCCGATGCATGATTTATCTTATATCCTGAAGACAGTCTTTCAAGAGATCTCTCAAGATTGGTCTGTGCCTTCTGTAACTGATTATTAGTAACAACTGCTGAAATATTAGTATTAATCCTCATGCGTGTTCTCCTTATATTAATAACTGCCTGACATCCATGTAGGAATTACGCGCATCCATGCGTTTATTGTTATATCGGCACATTTGCCGTGCGGCTTAACCCTTGCCTCAGCCAATATCAATAGTTTTTATGCTGTAAGAGCCACTACTATCTTCTTGGCAAATGTGTACAGCTCTTCTGTAGGTATATTGTCTGAACTTACCGGAAGCTTCACATCAGCATGTGTATCTGAACTTACACAGGTATATGTAACACCCATGTTGTGTTCACCGGAATTATCACCATTGAAGCTGTCTTTGAGCCTTTCCATGGCATCCGTAAGCTTATTGGCATCTCCATCAGTAATTGCAAATATGCTTATACTGTCTTTGCCCATTCTGGCCTGCACAGACACATGCCCATATGCAGCAGTATCTGTCTCAACAGATATTCTTCCCGCATCCGATTCATCCTGAACAAGCTGAAGTCTTATAGTACCTGTCTGACCGTCATTGTCAAATGGAATAACATACTCATGTTTTCTTGCCATCCCGGCAATTATTCCAATCTGTCTGCATCTCATTCTTATATCTTCAAGGTCCTGATATTCCGTGACATTATCAACAGCTTCTGCAAGTGCCTCACGGGCATCAGCCTGCATTCTGTCGATAATCTCCTCTGCTGCCTTCTTATCGCCGGCTGCATCCAGAAGCCTGCCGGCATCCTTTAACACATCTGAGGAGTTCTCACCATTCATCCTGCTGCTTCCTGACAATGCCGGTGAATTCCAGCCGTACTGCATTATCTGCTGCATTGCATTAATCATTCCAACCGAAGCGTTCATGTCAAATCTGCCAAGCTCCGCAATAATACTCTCATCAGCTTCTGCTGCCTGCGCCGCCGCATTAAGATAATCCTGATAATACTCCGCCTCACGGTTAACATCATAATTATCATCAACTGCATCGATAAATTCTTCAACCATTCTCGAATCGATTGGCTTCTCGTCATTGACGCTCTTAAGAGTTGCAGGCGTAATCCGGTATCCATGCTGTGTAAACAATGTGTTGTAATAATTGACATTTCCTTCAATCTCAGCAAAACCTGAGTTATCATCAATAGTGCTGTCGATTCCTGCTGCCCTGCGGCTGTTGTACATAGCCATAAGATTAGACATTGTCATATCAGAGCCCTGCTGCACAAGTGCTCCCGCAGCCTTGCCGGCATCCTTTGTAAATATATTCATCATCTTATATATTCCGATGAACTGTCTCCGCTCTTCCTCTGTTATACCATGTGTTCTGTCGAGCTTATACAAAAACGTGCTGTATTTCTCATCTTCCGCATTCTGTCCCACAATACTGTTAAGATACCGCGAAAGTTCATTAATATCAGTATCCATAGGGTTAATTCCGTCCCTTATCATCTTAAGGACAGCTTCAGGCCTGGCATTATTAACAAGATTCTTAACTGATTCAGATGCTTCCTTTACCTTATCAATATTCTCAGCAGTAATCTCCATGCCATTAGCTGCAAGTATGTTCACTGCCTCACGATTATTGCGGCTATGTTCATAACCCAGATTATCAAGCATGTCATCTGCGCTTGCAGCCACCGCCTTACTGAGCGAATCTCCAAGATCACTTCTTATCTGCGTACCTACAGCCTCATACGTCTGTCCTGCCCGCCTGTAGCGTTCCTTTCCCGATGAGCCCTGCTGCGCAAGCTCTCCAAGTGTAATAACTGCACCGGAACCTCCCAGGGCTGCAAGCTCCGCAACAGCCATGCCAATAGTATCTGCCGGAGCCTGTGCCACATTATATACAGCCTCACATGTCCTGTATACATTATAAGCCTCGGTCTCATCATCTATGCCCGCAAGCGCAAGCTCTGCTTTCTTAAGCTCTTCGACAAGTTCTGCAATAGGCGCGGTATTAAGGTTAAATCCCTGCTTTGCAAGAGACAGTCCTGCATCAGCCGTCATAAGTATCCTTACCTCCTCGAGCTGGCGGTAAGCCTTAATCTCATCAGCATTCATGGCATTAATACACTGTGCAATCTGCTGTGCGCTGTGTCTTCCCTGTCCTGCATGCCCACCATTCTGTGAATCTTCCGCTGTCCCCTGTGTATTGCCATCCTGATTATCAATTCTGCTTTTTTCTATTATAAGTGCAAGATTCCCAAGTGTGTAATCATTGCCGCTTCTTAAAAGTTCTCTGACATCTATCTCATCGGCATTGCGTGCGGCAGCCATTGCCTGTGCAGTCTGTTCCCATGCCGTCTGCGTATCAGCCATTGATGCGTCACACGCCTTACCGCCTTCCGACAGGCTTCTGGCGATAGCGTCAACCGCCTTTTCAACCGCATCGGCAGCTGCCTGCTCATCACCGCCTGCAAGCGCCTCATACACAGAAGCCAGCTCGTCAAGCTGCGACATATATACAAGATTGTCATCTGTAACCGGAATGTCCTGGGTAAGAAATCCTTTTGCCACGCTCATATTGCGTTCATTAAGATCAAGCCCTGCTCTTATTATAATATCTTCAACCTGCGGAACTAACTGCTGCCATGTTGAATCCTTAAGCTGTGCGGCTGCCCCTTCGGAACTTCCCGCCTTATTAACGGCATTGTAAATGTTATCGATTGTCGGATTCATCTCATTCTTAACGAGATAGTACTTTGCATCCTCAGTAAGGCGGCCTGTGTTCGTGAATTCATTTATCGCATTCTTAGTATCTTCAAGGTTCTCGTCCGTAAGCGGCACATCATACTGTGAAAACTTGTCCGCAATCGCTCCTGCCGCAGCCGTATTACCAACAACCGCCTTAACATCATCCATATCAATGTCCTGACCTGCAGGCTCGTAACTGTCACAATATGTTGCAAGCATAATCTTGATGCGCTCTACCACAGTAACTATCTTGTCCGGCTCTGTATCATTAAGTCCGTATCCGTCCTCATCAAGCTTAACACAGTCCATTCCTGAAAGCTTCCTGACAAGTGCCTTAAGACTCCCCTTTGCATCTGACGCACTCTGCTTAAGCTGTTCTATTACATCATCCGCTTCCTGCATAAGCGCCCTGGCACTCTGTACCATACTGTCAGTGCTTGTAGTTCTGCCGATTCCTTCCACTGCACCATTTGCAAACAATGCCTTCGCAGTATCTGCCGTATCGGCTGCCTGATTACTCTTTATATTAATAGAAGCAGTCCTCATATTATCGGACCGGTTAACATAATTAACTGAATTAATGTTCATGAATCTTCCTCCTGATTTTATATATTTCGTCAGTTATCCGCCAAAAATTAACCCTTAACAAAAAAGCTGCGTGCCGCCACGTAATCATGCGATATTCCGTGTTCGGCACACAGCCCGGTAATACTAATTCCATTAATTCTGTTATGTTCAGTTATCAGCCGCCAAGCTTTGTGGCATTAACATTCCTTACATCACCATCGAATTCGTATACAGCAACTCCGTATCGTGGCATATCAATAAGAATCGAATTCTCATATCCGTCACAGTCACCTTCCTGTGCAATAAGCTCTTTTGCCTGATTATTCTCGTCGCTTCCCAGGACAAGCTTATACTTACAGGATACAGGAACTCCAACTCTGAAATTATCCCTTGCAACAGGCGTGAAGTTGAGCACAAACAGAAGATTCTTCCTGCCGTCAGGACTTAATCTCATAAATGAATATGTGCTGTTGTCCTTGTCGTTGGCATTAATCCATCTGAAGCCGTCTCCGTCGTAATCCGTTGCATACATCGCAGGATACTCCTCATACAGATGCAGACACTTCTTCGTAAACTGCTGCATATCCTTATGATATCCTTCTCCCAGCAGATACCAGTCAAGTGCTTTCTTCTCGCTCCATTCATTCCACTGTCCAAAATCCTGTCCCATGAACATAAGCTTCTTGCCCGGATGTCCCATCATGTAAGCATATGCAAGCTTAAGGTTGGCAAACTTGTCTGTAAGGTCTCCCGGCATCTTGCCAAGCATAGAACACTTAAGATGAACAACCTCATCATGAGAAAGAACAAGCACGAACTTCTCACTGTATGCATACATAAGACTGAATGTAAGCTTACTGTGGTTGAACTTACGGAAATACGGATCAAGCTTCATATATTCAAGGAAATCATGCATCCATCCCATATTCCACTTATATGTAAATCCAAGGCTCTCTCCATCATCGGGATTACCTGTGATATGCGGCCATGCTGTTGACTCCTCGGCTATCGTTACGGCTCTCGGGAATCTCTTGCGCAATATACTGTTGCAATGCTTAAGGAATGACATTGCCTCGAGGTTACCGTTCTTGCCATACTTATTAGGAACCCAGTTGCCCTCCGTGCGTCCATAATCAAGATAAAGCATAGATGCAACAGCATCAAATCTGAGTCCGTCAACATGAAATCTGTCTACCCAGAAAAGCGCATTAGCTATAAGGAAGTTGCAGACCTCATTCTTCTCGTAATCAAATACCTTCGTACCCCAGTCAGGATGTTCTCCCTTGCGCGGATCTGCATACTCATATACGCAGCTTCCGTCAAAATTAGCCAGTCCGTGTGCGTCCTTAGGGAAATGTGCAGGTACCCAGTCAAGTATTACACCTATTCCTTCGTTATGAAGATAATCCACAAAGTACATAAAGTCCTTAGGACTTCCGTATCTTGATGTCGGTGCATAATATCCCGTAACCTGATATCCCCATGAACCATCAAAAGGATATTCAGCAATTCCCATAAGTTCTACATGTGTATAGCCCATCTCCTTGACGTATGATGCCAGTTCGGGAGCAACTTCCCTGTAATTGTAGAAACCATCCTCAGTACCGTCATCCTTTTTCTTCCATGAGCCAAGATGCACTTCATATATCGACATGGCAGACCTGTAATGATCTTCTACAGTCTTCTCCTCTATCCATCTGTCGTCGCTCCACTCAAAGCCGTTAAGGTCTGTAATTCTTGATGCCGTATCAGGTCTTACCTGAGCCTCGTTAGCATAAGGATCCGCCTTATAGAGCACATCACCTTTCTGTGTAACAATCAAATACTTGTAAAGCTGCCCTACACGTGCTTCAGGAATAAAAAGCTCATATATTCCGCCTGATGATACCGGCTTCATATCATAACCAAATGCATGCCAGCCGTTAAAATCTCCTACAACATATATCTCCTTGGCTGCCGGTGCCCATACTACAAAATTGACACCGCTTACACCATCCTTAACCGCCGGATGTGCGCCCATCTTATTATAAATCTCATAATGAGTTCCCTGTCCGAACAGATATGTATCAAGTTCAGTCATAAAAACTTCATCCGGCCTGAGTTCTTTTACGCGGAATGGCTCAGCATGCTGCGTATTCTGTGTATTCTGTGTATTCTGTGTATTCTGGCCCTTGTGTGAAACACTCTGTGCAACAGCCTTATTGCCTGACTTTCCTCTCTTGCCCCCTCTTTTAGCTCCTGTCTTACCTGCCATATCGATTACCTCTCCAAACTTAAATGTAAAACAGCGTATACATGCGCTGTCTCCCCTTTTTATGCATGTTAAAATTATATCATAAATTATTATTTTTTTCCATACGTCTTACTGTTTTTAATAAAAGAAATGTGTTATACTATCATAGGTTTTTAAACCTACCATATAATGTGTATGTAAAGGAGCATGAAGTCATGATTTATTACATAGTTGATACAGCTTATATGCGGGAGGTGACATTTGCAAGCATACTTTTTGCATTTTTCATTACCTGCCTTAGTATATACTGGGGGCAGAACGCTCTTCCAAGAGACCAGGGACGTAAGTTTGCCGTTAATGGTGCGAAGTCGGCCGGTAAGCCTCGTGGAGCCGGAATAATATTTATACTGACATTCATACTGTCATGTGTCCTCTTTATTCCGCTTAATAATGAACTGCTCATATACCTGATTCTCGTACTTGCTGCAATGATAAGCGGCTACCTCGATGACAGTTCTGCATCGCCATGGGGAGAGCTCAAGAAAGGGCTTATTGACTTTGCGATTGCCATAATGGCTGCCGTTACTTATCTTAATTACAATTCTAACAGCATATGGATTGCATTTGCGAATGCAGAAGTAACTATCCCTAAGGTTGTATTCGGAATCCTGATTGTAATTCTTGTATGGGCAAGCATTAATGTAACCAACTGTTCAGACGGTGTTGACGGTCTTTGCGGAATGCTTTCATGCATAACTTTATTTGCGGCATATGTGCTGTTTACCCACTATGTATGCGACACTTATTTCAGGGATACTATTCTTATAATGATAGTTGCGATACTTGCGTACCTGTGGTTCAACGCTTCGCCGAGCAAGCTTCTGATGGGCGATGCCGGTTCAAGGGCAATCGGCGTATTTATTGCACTTACATTTCTTAAGCTTGAACGTCCTCTGCTGTTCCTGCCTCTTGCAATCGTACTGATTCTTGACGGAGGACTCGGACTTCTTAAGGTATCACTCATGCGTTTCCTTAAGATTAAGATTCTCAAGAATGTCCGCACGCCGCTCCATGACCATGTGCGCAAGAACCTCGGCTGGTCTGATGCTCAGACGGTATTCAGATTCTCGATAATCCAGATGGTTATTGCGATTGCGGTGGCGTATTTTCTTATAATAAGCTAAGATATTAATACTAAGACAGATGCACATGCAAAGGAGGCAGATATGCACGTACTTATCGTTGTTGACATGCAGAATGATTTTATTGACGGAGCACTCGGAACCGCTGAGGCCGTTGCGATTGTTCCTAATGTAGTTAAGAAGATTCGTGATTTTGACGGAATAGTCCTTGCTACTAAGGACACTCACGGAGAAGATTATCTTTCCACACAGGAAGGTAAGAATCTTCCGGTTGTTCACTGTGTTAAGGGAACAGAAGGCTGGGAGCTTAACCCTTCTGTTGCAGAGCTGATTGATGAGCCTGCGATTGAGAAGCCTACCTTCGGCAGCGTAAGACTTGGCGAGGTGCTTGCAGCGCTCAGCCGCAAGGCACCTGTTGAAGATATAACACTTATCGGTCTCTGCACTGACATATGTGTAATCTCTAATGCCATGATTGCCAAGGCTTATCTGCCTGAGGTTCCTGTCATTGTTGATGCATCATGTTGTGCAGGCGTAACACCTGCAAGCCATAATAATGCACTTGAAGCCATGAAGGTCTGCCAGATTCAGGTTGTGAATCAGGAGTAATGTTACTCCTGATTCGCCTCCTTAAGCGCCTTATCCATAGGAATCTTTCTGATTCTGTTGAAGTCAAGCACCATAACTATCAGATATCCCATCAGTATAAACACAAACATCTTGGCATAGCCGCTCGGATAGAAGTGGAATGCATACCATCCGCTGTATGAGAACAGCATGACGCGCCATACAGTATTCATTACGATAACACCGAGAATTACGCTGATTATATCTGCAATGACAAGCACTATTGTTGTCGAAAGCATGTACAGCCCGGCAATCTCTTTGTTTTCATAGCCGAGAATCTTGGTCATTGAGATAGCATTTTCGTTTTTCTCGATAATAAGCTTTGTCAGAAGATATATCATTACCGCTGACAGAAGTATGCACAGGTACTGGAAATACGTCATGTACGAGCCCATTGAATGGTCGAGCTGGTCGCACATCTTTGTGATATCGCGTTCTGTAATGACTGTTGCAATATCGTCCTCTGCTATGTCAGTAATCTCCGAATCCGACATGTATCCCGTGAATTCTTCATTATCAAGGCCAAACACGCTGCGGTACTGCCCTATCGGCATAAACACTGCAATGCTCTGACTCTTGTCATATATTCCCACGACCTTGAAGGTGTACTGCTTATTCTCGTATTTTTCGTCAAGCAGAATGTCATCACCGGCTTTAATACTGTATTTATCTGCAAATGAATCCGAAATATATACTTCATTCCCATTAAGTCTGCCAAGTCCGTCTATCTTAACATAGCGGCTGTTATCTGCGACACCGTATACGGATACTTCCTCATCAAACTGGTCACCCTTGCGAAGTAGCGATGTCATACTGAACTTCTCCGCATCAGCATTCTCCGTTGATATTACATTGTTATCATCATCTTCATACGCTTTGAGGACATACTGATATTTTGTAAACATCATGTCTGCCGCATTTTTCTTGTAGTAAGCAAGTGTATCAGGCATTCCTACCGCCATCGCCAGCATAACTGCGATAAAGAATATTCCGACAAAAAGAACTATGTAGTTCGCCCTGTTCTGAATCATTATTCTGATTCTGAAACGGTTTAAGAAGCTCCAGTCCGGAAGGCGCACTGCCTTGCCTTTTTTTGATTTCTTCATATCATGACGCAGGAACTGAAGCGGCGTATGTCTCATCATTCTTACTATTATAAGAAGATTTACGACAAGCATGATTATGACCGGAATAACCGTTGTCTTAACAAATGCCTGTGAATTCCATATCGTTGCATATGTCGGAAGGCTGTAGCTGTTATAATACATCGAAACCACTACATTTTTGAATACCGTATATCCCAGAATATTACCTGTAATTGCTGCAAAAAGCGTAACAATGACAGGCATTGACAGATAGTGCCTTACAAGCTCGCCCCTTGTATAACCTGATGCGCGGAGCGTTCCTATCGTTGAAGCCTCTTTGGTAATCGTGTTGCTTATTGTGATTGCAAATATAAATGCGATAATCACTGTAAGTATATCAAGGAGCACTCCGCCCATTGCCTCATCCGATCCCATGTCATCCGGTGCAAAGTTGATTGCAGGATTGGCATATGCAGGAGTGTAATCTTCAATTTCATTATCTGACGTAACCGCCTGTGTAAGCAGTGCACGCATGAAGTTATCCGACTGCTGCTTTTCTTCTATATCATCTGCCGGCTTATTGACGTAACGCCATGCATATGCATAATGAATTGTCTTATGAAGTCTTGCAAATCCGCCATCTGTTACCATTGCAACATCAAACTTGATTGCATCAAACATAATATCAGTTGTCTTTTCATGCAGTGTCGAATAATTAACATATGCAATAAGTCCGGTTATCCTGTAGGTCTCCCCGCTTACCGTCACCGTATCACCGACCTTAACACCCACATTATCCGCATGCATACGGTCAATCGCTATCTCATCGGAAGCCTGGGGAAATGCACCCTCAAGCAGGCATGCTTCATTTACATTATCATTGCGCACATATATACGGATTGTTCCGTCCGTGGTGCCGTCATTATTGTAATCCTCTTCCTCATTACGGAAGAAATTCTCATATACATTCACCCGGACTTCCTTAAAATCAGGGTCATCAAGCTTATATTTTTCTTCGGCATCGGCATATTTGTCATCAATCTCGTCCTTTATCTTATTAAGTGCTTCATCATATGCCTCAGGATAAGCCTTTTCATAGGCTTCGCTGTATGCGGTGTCATAGGCTTCATCATGAGCTGTGCTATATGCTTCATCATATGCAGTCTTATAAGCCTCAGCATACTGTGACTGCTTTGCTGTCTGATATGCCTCCTCATAAGCTGTATCATATGCCTGCTCATAAGCCTCAGCATATGCCTGTTCATAAGCCTGATTGTACATTGACTGGTACAATGGTGACTGGCTGTCCGGCTGCATTCCCGTCATATCCATAAACTTATTATCAAATTCCACACCAAACTGTGCTCTGAACTGTTCAGCAAATATATCCGGGAACCGTGCATTAAACTGAGCCTTTACCATGCTGTCAAACTGTTCATCGAACTTTGCTTTGAACTCAGAATCGAATTGGTCCCTGAATTCCTTTTCAAATTCATCATTGAACTTATCGCTGAATTCCTTATTAAATTCGGAATCGAATTTGTCATCAAGCTCCTTTTGTGCCTTATCAGTATAGTACGCCTTTACATCTGCCTTTTTTCCGGACTCTATCGCATTTATCAGGGACGCATCCGCTTTTTTGTTAAGCTCAAAATGTCCGTCCTCGCGCTTATATTGGTCAACGCCGGTCTTCGCTGCCGTCATCATGCTCTCGTTGGCAACGTACATTCCTGAGACAAAACCGATTGTGAGCACAAGGAATAAAAATACAACCAGATATTTCTTCCAGTCTCCGCGCAGCTCTCTCGGTATTCGTCTGATAAGCGGGTTTCTTACTTTTTTCTTCATAGCCCTCACCCCTTACCACTCAAGATCTGCTGCTGATATCTTATCTGTATTAATCTCATTGTTACGCACTGCCCCGTCACGAAGCCTGACAACATGGTCAGCCATGTTCCGGATTGCTTCATTATGAGTAACCATAATTACCGTATTGCCGTATTTTTTATTGACATCCTCAATCAATTTGAGAATCTCCTTGGATGTATTGTAATCAAGCGCTCCCGTAGGCTCATCACACAACAGTATGTCGGGATTTTTAACGATTGCACGTCCTATTGAAACTCTCTGCTGCTGCCCGCCCGACAACTGGTTCGGCAGCTTGTGTCTGTGCTCATAAAGCCCAAGTGTGTTAAGCAGGTCATCAATATCAAGCGGATTATCTGACAGATATGCTCCAACCTCGATATTCTCCTTTACATTAAGATTACCAATCAGGTTATACATCTGGAATACATATCCGAGATGCTTTCTTCTATACATCGTCAGCTTTTTCTCATTCATCTCCTCCAGCTTATCACCGTTAATGGAAATGTATCCGGAATCGGCATTGTCAATTCCTCCGATAATATTAAGCAGTGTTGACTTGCCTGAACCTGACGGTCCGAGCAGTACGCAGAACTCTCCCTTAGATACCGAGAAATTCATCCCGCGCAGTACCTCCTGTCTTGTCTCGCCACTTCCAAAGCCTTTTTTCAAATCAACTATTTCAAGAAACTTTCTATCTCCCTCTGACATAGCGCCCCTTTCCAGGCATCCTTATAATGCCGCATATATAATTTTAGCGAGTTAGTTATTGCTAACCCGCTAAAATTATAACACAGGCGATTGTAATTACAATTACATAAGCGCTTGTTGAGAATTTTTCACTATTTTCCTATTCTTCTATCACAATCTCCATTATTTTATCTTCGATAACATAAGTATCAGTTCCGGTCAGTATCCGCTTCCACTCAGCGGAATATTTTTTTATATTGCCCGTGTCACTTGTAATAACAGCCTTCCGTGGACTGATTTTCTTCAAAAAATCTTCCGTATAATAAATGTGTCCTTTATCATTTCTCCCATGATGTGACAGCTTCAGGACTTCCACGCCTTTTTCCAGACAATTATCTTCCACATATTGAAAATACAAACCAGAAAAATTCTCCTCAAAACAATCGCCGCAGAACAGGGCAAGCTGTCTTTTACCTTTTGTCAGTAACATAACTGAGCTGTCCCCATTAATAAGGCTGCTGTCCTTTGTCAATGTCAGTGCGCTGTCCCTGTTCGGATATATTACAGTCAGCATGTAATCCCCAATTACAAATGACTGATACTTCTGAATGCTGTTGTTGTAATAAATCTTTGTGTGCTGATTTTCAAGATTCATTGCTATCCTGAGAAGGTCAAAATAATCCTCTCTCATCTCAGAGTTGTCAATCATCATCCCACGCATAAGCTTCGCACGGAATGGTAATAGCGCCGTCTCTGTATGCAGTCTCCCGGTCATCTCCGGGATATAGCCTATGTGATCCTGATGCATATGTGTTACGGCTAACAGGCTTATGCTGCTGATATTGTTATCTTCCAGAAAAAGCCTTAATTCATTGCGCCCATGCTTTCTTGTCCCACCATCTATCAGCACATACCTTCTGCCGTTGCCGGTATCAAGCGCCACAACAAAGCAGTCAGCCTGCCCAAACGGAATTGCATATATACAGCTCATATCAGTGCGTACTCCCTGCTCTTTAATACTGCCACCAGACGTTCCTCCGTGTCTATACTCTCTCCTGCCATAATTCCGGTTCTTCCTATGTCTTCCGGTCTGTGGCTGTCACTTCCTGCAGTAGGAATCATCCACGGATGCATAATAAGTATCTTCTGCGTCTTTTCATTACCGCTGTCATGGCGCGGTGATGTGTTAACCGCCTCCATTCCGTGAAGATAATCTATATCGGCAGGATATGAGCTGTCCGCGCGGTTCGGATGAGCCTGGATTATAAGCAGCCTGTCCTTATACTTTTCATAGAACGACTGCAGATCCATGTATAACCATCTGTCAGCTTCATTGTACAAAAGCTTCTCTGATAATCCATATATCAGATAATCATTCGGATCCGTCAGGAATCTGAGTTCCATTCCAAGTCCGATATGAAAATTCTTTCCTGCGTCCTTAAGATTTTTTACTGCATCACGGATTGGCTTCAGATAAAAATCTATCTTTTTATTCCAGTCCATTCCCTCTGTTAATTCAAGAAATTCCCTATGAAAATGGTTAGTAATCCAGATACCGTCATAACCGCTTTCCATATAAGCATTAACGACTTCTTCAACGCTCATCCTGCCACAGGGACTTACCTCCCTGGTGTGAACGTGCATATCATATTTCCACATTTTTTCTTTTTTTAATTCTGACTCCATACATTTCCCCCTGTCTGACTTCTTCATCTGCGCAGGCAAATACCTGCAGATGATTATTATCCTGCATTTCCAATATTATTTTATTCTGAAATCCCTGAAATTCAACCTCTTTTACAATCCCTCTGAAATGTGACTCGTCCTGTCCTACTATCTCAAGTCCGTTGGCCTTGACCGGATACAGATTTTCGGCTTTGAAGGAATCATTCACCTCATAATCTGTAATCTTTTCACCCTCTCCGTATGTGAATTCATCGCCGTCCCAGCTACCTCTTATCAGATTGCTCTGTCCGACAAACTGCGCAACGAACGGATTAACCGGATTGTAAAATATTTCCTTAGGTGTTCCTATCTGCTGAATCTCTCCCTGGCTCATAACAACTATCTTATCAGCCATTCCAAGCGCCTCAGACTGGTCATGCGTAACATACAACACTGTTCCGCCCACGCTCTTATGTAGATTGCTTATCTCACGGCGCATCTCTATCTTAAGCTGTGCATCCAGATTGGAAAGGGGCTCATCCATAAGCAGAAGGTCAGGTTCATTGGCAAGTGCACGTGCAATCGCTACTCTCTGTTTCTGTCCGCCGGATAATTCAGATGGATACCTGTCTCCCATAGTCTGCATATTTACAAGCTTTAACACGGCATCCGTTCTTTCTTCGCGGTTCTTCTGCGTCTTATATTTTGAGAAAATACTGTGCTGCATCGGGAATGTAACCTGCTGCTTTACCGTCATATGAGGCCATAATGCATATGACTGGAACACCATTCCGATATTTCTCTTATTGGGACTTGTAATCTTTTTACTGTCAGCCACTACACTGTTATCTATCTTAATAACGCCGTCTGTCGGCTTCAGAAAACCTGCCAGCAGTCTTAACAGCGTTGTTTTGCCGCAGCCTGACGGTCCGAGGATTGCGACAAACTCTCCATCGCTGATTGTAAGATTAATATTTTTCAATGCCTGATAGCCATCAAAATTCATATTCAGATTTTTAATTACCGTTGCCATATCTTTATCACCTTCTCCTTATAATTCTGACGGATTTATCAATAACTTTCAAAAGCAAAGCTGCCGCACATACACCAATCATGATAATTGATGAATAAGCAGATGCCATGTTGCTTAGTCCTGCCGATGTAAAGTTAAAGATTACAACACCAATTGTCTCTGTGCCGCCCGACCACAACAGGCTCGATGTTGTCAGCTCCATCATACTGTATATCATAACGAGTCCCATTCCGGCAGATATAGTTCCCATGCTGAGAGGAATGATTACCTTTTTCCATTTTACATAATTATTGGCTCCGGATATCTGTGCAGCTTCATCCATTGACGAATCAAGCTGTGCGAAAGCTGAATTAGCGTATCTCAGCGATACCGCAGTAAAACGTGTTACATATGACAGCAGCAGAATCCATATTGTCCCGTATATCGTAAATCCGTGGAATGAGCCTGCATACGTCAGTATAATTGCAAGTCCCAATATAATTCCCGGAATTGAATATGGAAATGTAACTACAGCCTGGATACCTGATGCTATTCTGTCTTTTTTATACTCCGACAGATATGATATTGTAATACCTATTACCGTACACAGAAGGACCGCCGCTAATGCCAGGAAAATACTGTTCTTTATTCCGTTCATTGACTTTACATTTCTTAATACCTTAAAGAAATTATCAAAGCACATTGTTTTTAAAGACAGCTTAACGCCCTGTCCTTTGGTTAATGCCGAAGACACTAATTTAATTAATGGAACAATGTTAAACAGACCGATAAAACAGCTCATTATGCCTGCAAGGACAAACTTCCATTTTCCAAGCATTATTCTTGGTTCCATATCCTCTTTTTCACAGTTCTCAGCCTTATTATTGCCAGACAGCCACTGCGTTGCCAGCATCATGATAACTGCAAGCACCGAAAGCACTATGCCCTTGACAGCGGCAATGTTATAGCTGTCTTTTGTTGATGATACGATTGTCTTATAAATATCCGTACTGAGCACATTTATATTAGCCGGTATTCCAATGAATGCAACTATTCCAAAGTTGTCCAGACACGACAGGAATACAAGCAGCATTGCATTCACAATAGTTATTTTTGTAATTGGCAGCACTACCTTAAAGAATGCCTTTACGCGTCCGCATCCCGATACTACCGCTGCCTGTTCCAGTTCTCTGGGAATCCTTCTGAAATGGCTCAGACACATCAGGTAGACTATCGGATACTGGCACACTGTAAACATGAGAATGATTCCTTTATATGAATACAGTTCAAAATGCGTCAGCTGATACAATAACCCATTTTTCATGCACATCTGCATCCACGCCAGTGTCACGATATAAGACGGAATAAACAGCGGTATCAGCAACAGCTTATGCAATATATTCTTAAATGCAATATCCGTATAAGCCATCACATATGCAAGTAATACACCCACTATGCCTGCCGACACCATAGAACATATATTAATCAGCAATGTATTGCTAATAACTTTGGCAAACCCCGCATCCGACAGCACATTTGCAAAATATGCACATGTGAAGCCCTCATCTTTTGCAATGAAGGCTTCGCTGAACATATTAAGAAGCGGCCAGAGAAACAATAAGAATACCAACACTATCCCGACGGCATATTTTATATACCTGCGTATTTTATTTTTCATACTAATCTCCATTCCGCAGACACTCAATTACTTGTTGAACATCTCATCGAACTTCTTCTTATCATCTTCCTTAGTTGAGTAAAGCTTCTTTGGATCTGCTGATATAATCTTTCTGTCAGAGATGCTCTTCATTCCGCTTACAGGCTCAACATCTTTTCTCGGAGCTGTCTTATAGTAATTCTTTGCTGCAAATTCACGGACATCCTTTGATAGCATAAAGTTCACAAATATCCTGGCAGCTTCTTCATTCTTAGTTTCCTTCATAATCGCTATCGGGTCACAGATAGATGCACAGCCTTCATCCGCATATGCAAATGCAATAGGAGAACCGTTATCTATAGCCTTATAAGAATCTGTATCAAGTACCATTCCGTATGCCTTCTCTCCGTTAGATACAGCAGTGATAACACCCCCGTTACCATTAACGACCTGAATATCATTGTCCTTCATTGCCTGATAGAATTTCCATCCGAGATTATTCATGGATGTATATACGCCAAGATTATATGCTGCCGTACCTGAATATAACGGACTAGGCATTACACACTTACCCTTAGTCTGTGGATCTGTAAATATACTCAGTGATGAAGGTGCCTGCTTAACCATATTAGTATTGTAGATTATACCTGTTGATGCTACGGCAGTTCCGTAATACATATGCTCCGGATCTACAAAGTCAGAATACATCTTATCAACTTCAGGATAATCATATTTCAAAAGCATATCATCTGCCTTAAACATCTCGAATGTAGGTGTATCGGCAAGCATCACGACATCACACTGTACGCCGCCTGACTTCTTCTCTGTCTGAATCTTGCTTACAACCTCCTCTGTACCGCTTCTGTAATAATTCAGCTTGATGTTAGGATATTCTTTTGCAAACAGATCTATAATATCTGTCACATAGTCATCTCCCGAAGATGTATATAACATAACACTTCCTTTAACATTTTTATTGACTGCCTGTGTCTGGGCAGCCCCTGACTGTCCGCCTGACTGTACATCTGCCTTTGCGCCACAGCCTGCAAGCATTACAGTTGCCATAAGTGCACTTACCATGCCTAAAAATCTCTTCTTCATTACTGATTCCTCTCTTTTCTGATACTATATTTTTCTTCTCATATTCAGATCCATGACATCCGTGTTGAAGTAATCATAGGAATAAAATATCTTCTCTCCGTTTTTGTCAAAATGCAGCTGCTGCAGCAATACAGCCGGACTTTTCAGGAAATCACATGCCATCCGGTCCCATCTGTGTTCCGGATTGATTCCTCTTATTTTTGTATCTGAATACCTGATATCAATATCTGCATAACCCTTCAGGTTATCAAATATCTTTCCTCTGATACCCTCGTCAAAAATATCTCCGACGTACTTTTCCGGGAATATATTTACCGAAAATGCCACCGGCATGCGGTTTGCCACTCTTCCTCTGCTCATCACTACAATCAGTTCATCTTTGCCAAGTCCGAATTCATCGCGGATGCTCCGGTCAGGCAGACAATGTCTTATACTGTAATGTACGCTTTCAGGCTCACATCCCGCTGCTTTTATCATATCTCCAACAGAATTCAGCTGTTCCAGCGGGTTATTAAGCGTTACTGATTTGGAAACAACAAATGTTCCAACACCATTTTTCTTCTGAAGCAGGCCTCTCTCTACACACAGATCAAGGGCTTCGCGTACTGTGGAGCGGCCGCCACCAAGCAGCGCAGTAAGCTCTTTTTCTCCCGGCAGTTTCATCCCAACCGGCCAGATGTCTTCATTAATTTTCTGTGTAATACAGTCAGCCATAGTTTCATACAAATACTTTTTCATTGTCGTACCCTTTCCTTATAGCTGTCTGACAGCTACCAGCTAAGAATAGATTATGACGCCGTTTCCCGCTATCAAATTCATCTGTTTCTTTTGTAAACTAAGAGTAAAAAAAATGAGCTTATGGAAAAATTTTCTCATTTTCCCATAAGCCCTGTTATCCATTAATACAGACAATGTCTACACCGATAATCTCTTATACATGCATCAGCACATTCGTTGTAAACATGCCGTCTTTGACCGTATATTCATAAAGCCCGTAATTCCTGTTAATAATGTCTTTTACATTCGCAATGCCATAACCATGCAGGTCCGCGTCCTTCTTGGTTGTCATTAATCTGCCGCCGAAATTCCCCATGTCAGGACTGCATGTGTTAGAAATAAGAATATTAATATAATTGTCTTTGCGGTTAATCTTAACCGATATATGAGCATCCGCGGCCTGCTCTGCCGCCTCAAATGCATTATCAATAAGATTGGACAGAACTATAGCCATATCCATCTCATTAACTCCGTCAAGCACACAGTCCACCCTGACATCAAGCGGCATACCTGTCTCTTCAGCCCGTTCCACGCAGCGGTTCAATACCGCATCCACCAGCCTGCTTCCTGTCGCGACAGCCTTAACAGCAGCAAGTCTTACATCAAGTTCCTCATCAAGAAATTGCTCCAGCTCCTTAAGTTCCCCTGACTTAAGCATCAGCCGTATATTCAACAGCACACTCTTCATCTCATGGCGCGCCTTCATTGTCTTATCGTAAATATTCTGTATATTCTCCACTTCCCTGCTTTCACTCTCATACGCAGAACTCTTCATCTGTTCTTTCAGAAGCGCAATTCCATTATTTATAATCTCAACAAATAACTGATATATAATAATATCAACTGCCATCAGTGCAATCATCAGCACATACATCTCCCGGTTAATCCCTCCGCTGACGGCATTTACATATATGTATCTTGTAAGAAAATTATGTCCCGCAAGCGTTGCAGCTATGATAACATTAAGCTTCAGATATGTACTGTTTCTTACATACTGCCTGTCCTCAATCTGATTATGAAGCAGATATTCCGTAAATATCAGATATATAATCTGTGCAAGCGCAACAAGCACAACCCTGCTCACGCCAAAGCTCGCATATCCATTGTCATCGTACTTAATCCATCCGGCAAACAGTCCTGTAAGCATTATGCTCGAGACCGCCGACACAATAGATGTCATCTGCACAATAAGTAATTTTTCAAGTGCCCTTCCTCTAAGGAAAATTAATGTCATTGCAAATATAACAGCATCAATAACAAATTCCTGGGCAACGCTTATATATTCAATAAAATTAAACGCGGACACTGTTGTTGCAAGCACCGCTATCATCAGAATAATAACCGGAAGTCCGGCTTTTCTGGCTCTTACGCCAAAATAGCGCACCAGAAACTGTATTATAATAACTGCTTCAATAACATTGGCAAATATCTCAAATCCGTAATTCATGCTGCAGTCAGGCTCCTCATCCCCTATTAACTGTTAATATATTTTATAAACATACTTCTTATCTCTGTTGCTTTGTATCTGCTTAACGGAATTACTTTTCTGTCCTCTGTCTTCAGATGCAGTTCCCGCTGTCCCAGCATATCTATATAACCGCAATTAACAAGAAATCCTTTATATGGTTGTACAAAATCATACTGATGCAGTCTCTGTTCAAGTTCACTCAGAGTTCCCTTAACATTATACACTCCGTCATTGCAGTACAGCTCAAGCGTGTGACCTCTGACTTCCGCATATATCAGGTCGGTGACCATTTTGCGGAAGCATCTGCCGTCTTTGGTAACAAACTCAAATTCCTTCTTCTTATCCTCCCAAGCCTTTACAAAACGCTGCATTGCCTCCTGCATATCATTTTCGATATGCGTCTTCCTGACAAAACCAAGCACATGATATCTGAACACATCAAAAACCGCTCTCTCACTGACCGACACAAAAAGTATGTCCGGTGTTCTGCCACGCATCCTGCGTATTTTTTCAGCAAGCTGGAATCCATCAATTCCCGGCATCTCTACATCAAGGCAGTACAATTCATAATCCATTGCACTCTCAAGAACCGCCTCTGCACTGTCATATGTATCAACAGTATAATCCATGTCAGTCCCATTCATGAATTCCTCAGTCATGCTCTTATATTTTATTAAAAATCCCTTATCATCATCTATTATCGCAATCTTTATCATAATGCTCTTCCCCGGTAATCATCTTGCGTTCTTTTTACCATTGTACATTAACATAAATATAACTGCAAATATTACCAGCCAGCGGCAGTCGGTGATATGCCAGAAGCAAGTAATTTGAGTGCTGTTGATGACATATTTTACCTCTTTTACTGTTAGTATGTCTGCAATTATGAATCAAGCATTCTTATATATATGCTCCACTTCTTTATGTAAGGTTTGAAAGTAAGATAATTTACTTCTATGCTTAAAACATGTTTTACATCATATTTAACGCCATCCACCTCTAAGGTCTCATGGTAATCCCCCTGTCTAAAACTTTCATTAGACCAATATGAATATTTTTCAGGATTTTTGGTCAAGCTCTGCACTTTTCTATAAAGTGCAAGCCGTTTGGCATCCGTATTGGCTTCATTCAGTTCATCTTCACTGATTGAACGCTTATACACCCTTGACATCTTATCATAGTCTATTAAACTCGGGAAATAATCGTCTTTTATTATTGACAGCGTAACTATTTGCCCTGACTTCTTTTTATAATACTGCTCTGCTGCCGTATCTCCTATTTTCCAATACATTAGCCAATACACAAACATAAGAAGCAAGACAATTATAATAATAAACACTTTTAATATTCGTTGTTTCTTCATAATATGCTTGTATCACCTCAATCCAGTAACTCTATCGTTGATTTCTTTGTATTATACCTTATATAATCTCATTATACTCTCCTTTCCCGCCTGTTTTTCAGGCATCCCAACACACCACACCATATACTAACTTACATTTTTTTACAATACACTTTGCGCAAGTGGTCGTTTTTCTTCCCAAGTGGTAATTTTTTCCACATTTTTATTGACCTTGAGCGCACTCCAAGTGCTATTCTATATATAGTAAAATTTAAAATCAGGAGGCAAATGGATATGAGTAAGATTTTAGTTGCATATTTTTCTGCAAGCGGAGTAACCGCCAAAGCAGCCAAGGCTCTTGCAAGCGCATCCGGTGCTGATTTATTTGAGATTGTGCCTGAGACTCCTTATACAAAGGCAGACCTTAATTGGATGGATAAGCAGAGCCGAAGCTCTGTAGAGATGGCTGACCAGAGCTCACGCCCTGCAATCGCAAGCCATGTAGATAATATTGAGCAGTACGATACTGTATTTGTCGGCTACCCAATCTGGTGGTATGTTGCACCTACAATAATCAATACATTTCTTGAAAGCTATGACTTCTCAGGAAAGACAGTCATTCCTTTCTGCACATCAGGCGGAAGCGGCACAGGCAAAATGGATGAAGTACTTCACAAGCTCTGTCCTGCAACAGTTAATTGGAAGCCTGCCAAGCTTGTTAACGGCTTTAACGAAGCTAAGTTCAAGCGCTGGATTGACGGACTTAACCTGTAAAACAAAAGCCTCACCCTGCACCCGAATTCATATATCGGATGCAGGATGAGGCTTTTTGTTGATTAAAATCAAGTAAATATGCGCTTAATCTCTTACTCTCTCCCTATTTTCCCTGAATACACAACCGTCTTACATGTTATATCGTTTGGATATTCTTTTCTTGTGTAACCATCTGTAAAAAATGCGCCTATGCGCTTATCATCACGCTCTATTCCCCCGCTGAGTCCGGTAAATCTTTCACTTCCGTATGCTTCGCACACCCTGATTATTCCTCTTTACCTTTTCTCTTTGCCAGCATGACAAGCTCAGCAATTCCCGCAAGTGCGGCTGCCATAAGCATAATCCAGAACTCGGTATGGCTTGCGTCACCCGTCTTTGGTGATGCATCTGCCGAAGCGGCTGCATTCTCTTCTGCCGCCTTTGTCTCACTAATTCCCGCGTCCATGCTTCCGTTAGCTGTGCCTGTTCCGTTATTGATGTTTCCAGCACCTGCTCCGTTATTGACATTGCCTGTTACATTGCCGTTTCCGGTATTGCTTCCGTTGTCAGCCCCGTCTGCGTCATTATCATCATTGCTGTCATCATTATCATCCGAATCCTCATTTTTGGCAACTGTAAATGTTGTGTACGCTGAACCGTCTGTCCATACAAGCTCAAATGAGTGGCTGCCTTCCGCAAGAGTATCAAGATACTCAGCCTTCAGCGTGATTATCGTTGAGCCTTCTCTTGCTGTGTAATTTGACGCATCAATAATACTGCCATCAACCTTTACACATGTAAACTTAGAAAACTCCCCGTTACCTCTTATCATGAGATTGCCGTTGGTATCCTCACTCCACTTGCTGTCGGCGCCATCCAGAATCTTATACCTTAGCTGCGTAGAGGTCGGATTCGTAGTTGATTCCTGTTTCGTTGTCGGCTCCTGCTTTGTTGTCGGTTCCTGCTTTGTGGTTGGTTCCTGCTTCGTCGTCGGTTCCTGTCCACCTTTCTTCTTAAATGTTACTTCGATACTATGATTATCATCAACATACCAGAACCTATATTTCTGACTCGCATCTACCTGCTTTCCGTCAACCAACAGCTTATCAATCTCAAAACCTTCATCCGGAGTGAATACAAATGTCTTGTCGCATCCTGCATCTACATATATTGTGCCGGATGGCGATATGCTTCCTCCTGCACCTGATACAGATGCCTCTATGATATAGACTGGCGGAATGTACGGATAATCGTAATGAGCATATACAGTAATGTCCTTCGCCGGCATAAGGAATGTTACTGACAGATCAATCTCGCTGCCTGACACAATAGTAACTCCTTCAAGCCCTGTCCAATCCCAGAAAGGCATTCCGTATAAGAACTCGTCTGCTGTTATCGTTACCTGTTCATTCTCCTCGTATTCACCGCTTCCTAAGCCGTCAACTACTGTCAATGTATACTTTGTAACAGATTCAGGAATATCTATTGTATATGTAAATGTCTCTACCGCACTGTTATTCATCCCGCTCTTTACTGCAAATGCCTTGATTGTTGTCTCAACGCTCTGCCCTGCCTCACCCGTTATCTCTATAGGCGCTGTATACTGCTTAGTTGTTCCTGATGGAACGCCGTCTGCCAATGCAGGCTCACTTCCGTCTGTAGTATAATAGATTACCGCATCCTCTGTTGCAGAAGTAAGTATTACTGACTGATTCTCCGTATATGTTCCCGGTGTAATGTCTGCTGTCGGAGCTTCGGCTGCGTCAGCAGCTTTTATATTAATAGTAAGCTCTAAATATTCCCAGACATTATCTACATTTATACTATAAACATCCGTTACCCTTCCCCTAAGCGTAACCGTCTGTTCCGTCAGTATTGAAGGGTCATAGCTTCCGCTTTTAATATACTCAGTATTCCACTCAACGGATGCCGTTGTTCTTGTATTGAACTTCGTAGTAATATTAACCTTTTCCGGCATATTCATCTCTTCATATGGTGTTCCTGCTTCAACCTCTATCGGCTGTGGAGCTTCTATGCTAAGAAGGCGGTCATTTACAGTCTGGGTCTTTCTTTTTATTACAAGGGTTTTTTGATCGTCACTTATATCATATCTCCATGGCGATGCCCAATACCCTATATCGACCTGGGAAGCAGCCTTTTGCTTATCGAATATATATCCATCTTTTGCAGTAAGTTCTAATATTATATAGTAATATGTTCCATAATCTGCGACTTCATTTTCTGCTATTTCCCTGCCAATTCTATCACACCAATTTATTGATTTAATTTCAAATGCCGCAGCAGATGCATTCTCGACATATCCGGTTCTGTCAAACTCCTCTTCCGGCACAGGTTTGTTAATACCTGAGACCAGCATATCACCGGTTATTATCTGGTCTGTAGTATCATTGGCTGAATCACCTGCATACACAACAGCACTGCCCGTACCCGCTGTATCTGCCGTATCCGCCGCATTAGCCACAGTGACTCCTCTCGGCACGCCCGCAAAAATGCCTGCCAGTAATGCTGCCGCAGACAGAATTGCCGCTCCTGTTCTTGCTTTTTTCCTGAATATATTCATATGCGCCCTCCTCCGTGTTCTTATGTATTTTAATAGGTTCAGCTTTTATAGATTTATACTATCAAATGCAGCTTTTCACTTCAATGCTCTCCGTTCATTTAACTTGTTTATATTGCAAATAGCTTGTTTTATTGTAATAATTGTGTATAATGATGTCGGGGTCAAAAGCCCCCGACTGCGATAACATTTATGAGGTACAACATGAAATCCGATTTATTAATCCATGAATCAATTCATATAATAACCGAATACTACATGAATAATCTCCAGCCATTTTTTGACTGCCTTGCTGATGATGTTCTCTGGCTTGGTCCGACGGAAGGACAGATTTTAAGAGGCCGACAGAATATTATTGATAAATTTTCATCTGAAATACATGAGCTGACATTTACAATGGGCTCGATAGATGCAGTATGTGTTACTCCCTGCAAGGCTGTACGTGAAGTTTTACTGCATTATGACATTTATACGCACTATCCAAGCGGCAATACAGATCTGCATGACCAGAGACTTCAATTTACATGGCGTGAAAAGAGGATTAAGACTGAGAATGGTTATGAGCCGTATTGGGAGGTTGTCATGATTCACATAAGCAACGCATGGCGGCATGACAGCCGTGATACCATCTATCCCGTACATTATGAAAATGTCGCCCTGCCTATACGGTTAGTTGAGAAGCCTGACAACTTCATAACCGTTAAAGCGGACGACATGAGTGTTCACCGTATCGCTACGGGAAAAATTATATATATTGAGACAATAAAGCGGACAGCAAAGCTTTGTATCCATACATCAGACAGCCTGATAACGATTAATGGAACACTGCCTGATTTTGAGAGCAGGTATTCAAAGTATCTGCTCCGCATTCATGCAAGTTATCTCATCAATCCGGAACACGTCACCGGAATTGAGCGTTTTTCTGTCACACTGTCAGACGGAACGATACTTCCTGTCCCCGAGAAAAAATACACTGCCGTGAAGAAGGCACTGTTATCCAATAGTAATTATCCTTCCGGCTGATGCATTAACCCTGTGTGATATTGAGATAACTGTTCTATTCTCAGATACTCTCTTAAGGGCGCTGAGCACAGTCTTCTCTGTATCCGCATCAAGGTTAGCCGTTATCTCATCAAGTATCAGCAGCTTCGGCTGTGCCGCTGCTGCACGGGCTATTGACAGAAGCTGCCACTGTCCCTGTGAGAAGATATCTGCGGTACATTTTGTGTCATAACCGTCAGGAAGGCTCATTATTGCATCATCAAGTCCCGTAAGTTCTGCAGCTTTCTTTACTTCATCCATTGTGACCGACTCATCAAAAAGCGTTATCTGATCCTTTACAGTACCCGGGACCATATGGAATGACTGTTCAACATATCCAAACAGCCTGCGTTTTGCCTTATCCGGTATATCTGCCGAATTAACGCCGCCTATCGTGACACTGCCCCGGTCCGGTCTGTATAATCCAAGTATCAGTTTGAATATTGTACTCTTACCCGCACCGGTACGTCCCGACAATGTTACCTGCTCGCCGGTACGGATTTCAAAACTAAAGTCATTAAGAATATTTTTATCATCATAACCAAATGTGACGTTATCAAATCTTACCACAGGCCCGTCAGGCGCTTTTGTATCCTGCTTTGCAAATTCGTCCTGTGCAAGGAATTCATCTATCCTCTTTACACCGGCAAGTGCTGACTGTATTGTCTGAATCTCCATGCCGAGGCTCTCTACCGGTGAAAATATCTGCGAAATGTAATTCATTACGGCTACTGCCGTACCTGCTGACATCCCGAACAGTGTAAGCACCACAGGGCTGCCTGATGCAGAGAACAACATGACTACCGCAATTACAACAGCATTTAAAATAAGAATTACAGGAGAATATATTGCATCGTAGAAATTGGTCTTCTCCATCGCCCTGTAGCCTTCGCTTATGTACTCATCATATCTTTGTTCCATATACTTTTCCCTGCCAAGTGTATGTACTGTACGGATATTATGAAGTGTCTCAGGTACATGGCCTGATGCACGGCTTACTGCACGGCGGTTTGCAATCTGAGCGCTGAGCATATTTTTCTGTACGTGCCTTGTGAACCAGAATAAAAACGGAAGCAGCACTACAATCACTATTGCAAGACCTTTGTTACGGAACCATATAACCGCAAGTATGCTTATGATTCTGCATACATCTGCAAACATACTGATAATTCCTGATGTAAAAAGTGCCTCTACTGTATCAACATCACCTACAAATCTTGATACAACCGCGCCCGGCTCCTGCTTATTAAGACAGTCTGCCGTAAGCCTTGTGAACTTATCCATAAGCCCGCTTCTCAATGCATGCGTTATCTTCTGTCCGAATACTGTAAGAAGTGCCTCTCTTGCAGCCTCCATAAGTCCCGTAAGCACAATCAGCCCAAAGTATGCAAGTATCATTCCCCAATTAACTGCCTGTCCTGCTGTCATGTCATCAATAATACCACCAAGAATCAATGGTGGAAAAAGTGATGTGACTATCGCCATAACTACCGCAGATACTATTGCAAATGACAACAGCAGTCTGCTTTTTATTGTATATAATATTATTTCTGCGACGCTGCTGCTTTTGTTATTTTGGTTTATATTATTTCTCATTGCTGCCGCCTCCTGCCTGTTCAAGATACAGCTCTGCATACTCAGGACATTGCTCCATAAGCTCTTCGTGGGTCCCGGCTATTGCCCTGCCATTATCCATCCAGATTATTCTGCTCATCTGCGGGAACAGATAAAGTCTGTGTGATATGAGGATTACAATATTATTCTGCGCCATTGATCTCAGATTATCAAACACCTGAACTTCTGTCTTCCTGTCAAGTGCTGAAAACGGGTCGTCCAGCACCATAACAGGCTTCATGTGGCACAGCGTCCTCGCAAGCGCAAGTCTCTGTGCCTGTCCACCCGACAGCCTGACGCCGCCGCTTCCGACAAGTGTATCCGTACCGTCTTCCATTGCATTTACCTCTTCGTCAATGCATACCATCTTAAGGTACTGTCTGCAATCGCCTTTATCTCCCATCATTATGTTATTGGCTATACTGTCATTAAACAGCTCCGGGTCATGTCCGAGATACCCCACAAGTCCGGTTCTCTCCGAAGCCGTCATATCCTTAAGCTCCCTGCCTGACAGCCTGATGCTTCCATCATACGGATATTCGCACAAAAATGTCCTGCCGAGCGTTGATTTGCCACATGCAACCGGTCCCGTGACACCTATTATCTCTCCCGGCTTTGCGTTAAAGGAGATATCGGAATAAATATTTTTCGATTCAGGATATGCAAAGCTTATGTTGTTGACCTCCAGCGCCGGTACTGATACCAAGACATCTGCACATCCTGCCGGCTGTCCTGATTTTGGTGCGTCATCTTTTGGTATCACCATAAGCGGTTTTATGCGCTTCCATGAAACCTGCGCCTTGTGGACTGCATTGAACAGCCTGGCAGCTTTTGATGACTTATCCGCAAGCTTGGTAAAGCATGCAAGAAATGTTGCAAATGCTGCAACGCTCCACTCACGCCAGCCGGTTCCGAGAACATTTTTCCCGCCGAAGTAAAGTATGAATATAACTCCTGCCATTGAGATAATCCTGTATATGGGCTGAAGCGACGAATTCCATATATTAGCGAGGACTGCAGATTTTTCATAATCTGAAAGGTTTTTCTCATACGATTCCCTGCGCTCACTCTCACATCCGAATACCCTGTATGTAACTGCATTGTCAGCACGGTCAAGCGTTGCCTCACTTAAAATACCAGCCTGTACCTTGTATGCCGCACCCGTCTTCTGCACAATATCTTTCATCTTCTCCGCAATATAATACGAAACCGGAGGGAATATCATGCATAACAGTGCAAGCCGCCAGTCATACCACAGAAGCATTCCCATGTATGCTGCCATTGCAATTCCCGTATCAAAAATTTCTGTTGTGAACTTTCTCATTCCTTCGACACAGTCATCTACATCAAGGATTGCCTTAGTCATGACATTACCGGCACCCTCCTCCAGAAGCTGTGCCCGGCTCTTATGTACAAGACTTCCATACAATATCTGCTTCATGTTTTTATTAACATTATTGGAAAATCTTCTTACATAAAATCTCTTGATATACCTTGATATCTGTACGACGGCAATTGAAATTACATACAATGCAGCTAATATAAGCATGTCTGCAAATGTCTCACTGCCTCCGAGAATATTTACAAGGCAGCCTGTCATCTTACCCTCAAACCACGGGCCTGCAAGCAGTCCTATATTATATATGATTCCTGATATCGTCACTGCCAGAAGAACTGTCCATTCCTCTTTGAAGTATTCTGTTATCCTGTCGGGATGCTCTATCTTTTTACTGATATTCTTTTTCGTCTGCTGCATTTTTCAAATTCACCACCTCTGATATATTGACAAACCCTGCTCTTCTCTCATTCTTAGAACGCCAATACAGCTTATCAAGAGTTGTGCAGAACTGTTCTTTTTCTTCTTCCGGCAGTTCTGCAAGAAGCCACTCATAAAACATCGATTCTATGTTAGCCTTTGAATTCTTAAGATTCTCCGCTTTATCCGTAGCATACAGAAGCCGGCTTCTACCATCGTCAGGATTAGGCTTTCTTATAAGATATCCCTTTGCCTCAAGGCTTGCTGCACGCCTTGCCGCCGCACCTTTGTCTATCTTTAACTGTTCTCTTACCTCTGCCTGTGTAATCCCGGGATTATGCCGTATCAGATGTATAAAGTCAAACTCCGCCGTGCCAATACCTTCCTCTTTCATCATCTGCACCGTGAACTTGCTTACTTCGCGCGCTATCTTAGTTATCTTTCTTCCCGTATCATCCATAAATTTATATCTCCGTTCATTTTTAAAAAAGATGTACTATCAACTAATTTGGATGATAGTACATCTTTTTTTATAAGTCAAGATGACTTTATGTGTGTACGGACGCGCTGTATTGTGTCACGCTTCACTTACTCAGGGTATAAATTCTGACTTTGTGCTCTTATACACTCTGAACCATGTTATAGTCAGCAATGAAATATCAAACACATACTCTTACAGCATTGAATTCACTAATTCGCGGTATCTCTGTGATTTAGTCTCTATATCTTCTGTGGTCACACCATAATACATATGTATGTCTCTGAGAATTCTGTTGTATTTCTTTATGAATTTTTTGCTGCCTGATGCACCGCCGCCAATGTAACCATATTTCTTTTCTATTATTATGTCCATGCTGCCCAAACTGCGCTTATTCCGACCCAAACTGCAATTATTTGTATCTGTCTTATCTGTCTTATACATATCATTATACACATATTTGTGATAATCAATGTCGAACTTCTCAAGCGGTACGGATGCCGCCCTTACCATGCGCTCCTTATTCAGCCTTATATATTCCAATATATCCTCCTGCGACGTGCTCTTTAGCTGTGGCACACAATCACCGCTGCCTGCACTGCTTAACAGCTCAGGTGCATACTGAATTATAAATGACGCCCGCATGTCACGATACTCTTCAGCCGCCTCGCCGCTGTTTTTGTCTACTTCGGTAAAGCTGTATCTGCCGACATATTTTTTTACGATATACTGCTGCAATTCATCCATTGTATGCGGCGCGGGTCTTTTACGCATTATTATTCTCTCTGCAATGCTGCGTCTGATTTTCCAGCACACATTTTTCACACTATTAATCCCATGTTTTATGCTCTGCCGTACCGAAAGCTTTTCCCTGCGTCCTTCACAATTGCCTGCAACAAATACCGCTGTCGGTCCATCCTCTCCATGTATTATTGTTGTTGCATACGCTTTTTTTGACCTTTTAGACATATATCCTCCTTATATATCCTCATCATTCCAGCTCAAGCTTCATCTGCCTGTCAATCCAGCTTTCCTGCTTTGCCTGATGTATAACATCACCCTGACGGCTGCTTCCAATCAGGAATGGGGACATCGGGTCATGCCTTCTCATATTATCCCTCACAAGCGCGGTATTGGCATTGGCATAACAGTATTTGCAAAGATGCCCGCAGGTATCATATGCTCCGATATCAACTCCCAGCAGACACGCACACTGACCATTTCTCTGGTTGGTCTTATTGGTATTAATCCCCGGAACGTCAAGATGCTCATGCAATGCCGTCTCAAATGTCTTAACCGTCATGCAGCCTGAACAGTCCGCTCCGAACGCTGCCAGTTCATCTCCCTCGGCGCATGGTCTTACCGTCATTCCATACTTCCCGGCTGTCTTTATGAAAGCATTTCCAAGTGTCAGCCGGTCAGCCCCGGAGACCTCACGGGCAGACGGAAAATTTCTTTCAACCTTTTTATAAATATCTATATAGCTAATTACACATGTCTTTGTATAGCCTGCAAGCGTGGCAGCCATCCGTTCAAACTCCGATATGTGCCATTCAACTGTATGATGATTGTCAATAATAACCGGGTCATACCGCCATCCTATACTGTCCACACCAACTATATCCGAAAGCCTTTTAAAATTCTCCATGACAACCGGCTTGTCCGGTACATTTGGCTCTATATCCCTTCCATATGGAGTTATCGTCACAAACCAGTATTGTCCGTAGTCCTTCAGCACATCCATACGGCTAAGCATCGGTGCCGGATTCTTCGTACAGAATGCAATAAGGTCGACAAAGTCAGGCGACAGACTATATCTCGTCACCTGACTTTCGTTATAAGGATTGCGTACAAGTACATATCCTCCCTTTATTCTGTTAACAAACCATTCCGAATAAAATGCCGGAATATCAGTCCTCATTCCTGTCTGTATAATCATATATATCTCCGTCAATGCATACCGACCTGTCAGCTATCTCTCTCGGCGCATACGCTTCACCTTTATTAATGCAGATGTATGACGCTTTGGGATTATTCTCCACCATCTGCCAGAACGGGTATTTAATTATACTCGGCGTATTATACCCCACGCCAAGCTCGACAAATGCTGTCTTTGTGTTCCTGTTTTCACGTAAGAATCTCTCATACCGCTCTGCTGCCGCATACCATCCTGCATCCTGTACAAATGTACAATCCGATCTCAGATTCATGCTCATCGGTCTGCCACACTTTGGACATACCGGCACAAGCTCTGGCGGAATCTCCATACTTACAACCGCACCCTTAGGTTTTACAAGCCTGGCATCCTTTATCTCATAGCCTTCGCTTAACACCATTTTTGTTATAATCTCTTCGTTATCGTAGGTCTCTTTATGGCACGGCTGGCTGCACTGGAACAGCCCGTAATCCCCCTGAGTATAGAAAAGTCTTTCCTTGTCAAAGCCTGCCTTCTGGAAACAGTGGTCTACATTCGTTGTCAGCACAAAATAATTCTTGTTCTTGACGCGTTCAAATATATCCTGATATACCGGCTTCGGCGCATCCATATAACGGTTAATGTAAATGTATCTGCACCAGAAGCCCCACAGCTTCTCCAGGCTGTCATAATTATAGAAGCCGCCCGAATACATGTCATGAAAGCCGTATGCCCGCTCCATGTCCGCAAAATACTTTTCAAACCTTGCACCGCTGTATGTAAAGCCCGCCGATGTTGAAAGCCCTGCTCCCGCACCTATCACGACAGCGTCTGCGCCCTCAATCCTGTCCAAAGCGGCTTTGTACATAGTATTTCTATCCATATCAGCCCTGTCCAAGCAGCTTTCTGTAAAGCTGTTCGTCCTCTTCTTTAAAAACATTGAAAATCACCTTTATCCCTGAACCTGTCTTTTCCTTATATTCTTTTACCGTCTGCACCGCGATTTCGGCAGCCCTGTCATTAGGGAACATAAACACACCTGTCGAAATACAGCAGAATGCAATACTACCGACATTATTTTCATCTGCCACACTAAGGCATGACTCATAGCAGGACGCAAGCAAGCGCTCATCCTCAGCCGTAAGCACGCCCTGTACAACCGGTCCCACCGTATGAATGACATAATCACACGGCAGATTGAACGCCGGAGTCAGCTTTGCCCGGCCTGTCGGTTCCTCATATCCCTGCTTATGCATCATATCATCACAATAATTCCTCAGCTCAATTCCCGCAAATGTATGAATGCAGTTATCAATGCAGTTATGGCACGGACGGTAACAGCCTGTCATCTGGCTGTTGGCGGCATTTACAATGGCTCCTGCCTTAAGCCTCGTTATATCGCCCTTCCACATATATAAATCAGGCTGCACCTCTGTCATATCCGCAAGCGTTACCACCCCGCGCCGGCTGTTCTCCTCATGCAGGTACTCATCCTGAATCCTTACAAATTCAGCGTCCGCACTTCCCGGCAGCCTCACGTTCATAAGCGCACGCAGCAGTAATTTCTGCCCGTCAGTATCAGATGGGATATTCATTGTTGTATACTGCGGATAATATCTTGAATAATATTCCGGATAACCGCTGCGCATTTTATCCTGCAGATGCTTTATCAAATAAATTCTTCTCTCACTCTGATTCATATCTCTTCACCGCTCCGACCGGACAATGCTCATAACACGCACCGCAATGCAGACAATGCTCCTGCCGGATTGAAAAATGCGTGTTTCCCGTTTCCGCATCTTCCACACAGCTTATACAGCTTTGCGGACAATGCTGTACACACGTACCACAGCCAATACATGCGTCTGTTATGTGATATCCTTTGTGGTTTCCTGTTTTTGCTGTCTCAGTCAATTTCCCCAGCCTGTATGTCTCCCTGAATATAGGCTTTACACCGAGGTTAAAATATTCAACCTCACCCTCATCAATGCAGAAAATAATTCCTATATCTCTCGTATCTCCCGGATATACATTGGCAAGATACGGCTGCTCTTCAAATATTATATCACGCCACTTTATCTGTGCGCCAGCATCTACCGCATAAGCTTTTCCCGACAGGCGTATCATTTCCTTATATTTTGTATATGCAAGAATCTGCACCCTGCCGTCAGCCTGCAGTTCCCTACAGAAGTTCTTTCCCCTTGCCGTGAAAAAATATAATGCATCCGCCTCATAATGAATCGCACTTATGTTGCGGATCTGCGGTGCTCCCTGCCCGTCTACCGTTGCAAACGCAAGCACGCCTACAAGCTGCATTTTTTTAAGACATGTTTCCAGATTCATATATTCTCACCTCACTGTTGTCAAATTTTCTGATTGAGTGCCTTGCTTTTATAAGTTCCAATAATGTCCCATACTTCATCAGAGTACCTCCCCCGTTATATCGTTCTTTGTCTTCCAGCACTGCGGGTCTGCACCGTAAAAATTGCCCGTTGTTCCGTCTGCCACTGCCGGACAGCCCCTGCACCATGCCTTAAGCTCACATTTACTGCACTTTACAAATTTATCGTAATCTCTGTACTTCTCCATCTGGCATACCCACACATCTGCCAGCCTGTCCTCAAATACGTTGGCAACCTTACTGTCGGTGACTCTCCGGCATGCCATTATATCTCCGTTGGAGGATATTGTAATATGGCAGTTTCCGCAGTTACAGCCACCATATATCATGCCGTTCTTAGCATTGTACGGCAGCCTGAACTGTCCTGTCTCATATTCATACAGCGTCCAGAGATGGTCTTTTTTATTAAAATAGGTTTCGCATCCTGCTGCCTCGTATTGCTTGTATTTTGCATCACACACTTCAAGCAGCTTCCTGTATTCCTGCGCCGTCATTCCGGTATCGACCTCTCCGCCGGTCGGCACATAACGGGAAAATGCAAACACCTTAACCTTCGCTTTTACAACCTCATCAATAATATCCAGGATTTCATTCATATTCATCTTTGATACCGTGCTCATAATAACGCTTTTAATTCCTGCCCGGTTCAGGCATCCAACCTTCTCAAGTGTAAGGTCAAAGCTTCCCGGCTTTCTGAACCAGTCATGCGTACTGCGCATTCCGTCAAGCGACATCTGATATTTTTCACAGCCGCACGCCTTTAACATTGTACATACTTCATCATCCAGATGAAATGGATTTCCCATTATTGTAAATGGGATTCCCCTGCTCTTAAGCAGCACCATCAGCTTCCAGAAGTCAGGATGAAGGATAGGATCTCCGCCGGTTATATAAAAATATGGCAGCTTATTGTAAATCCTGCAAAAATCCTCACAGTTAGCCACAACCTCCTGCATCTGCTTCCATGTCATGCTCTTAAGCTCGCTGCAGCCCTTTCCCGAAAAAATGTAGCAGTGCTTACAGCGCTGGTCATATTCATCTGTTATATGCCATTGAAAAGAAAAATAATTCATCCTATCCTCCATTCTGCAGGCACAAAGTGCCTACTGCCTGCTTACTGCCTGTCTCCTGCTCCGCATGCTGTGCCGCACGCTGACGGCTTCTCCTCCGGCTTGTCTCCTGCTCCGCATGCTGTGCCTGCCTGCTTCTTTTCCTTCTCGTTCCATCCGAAAATGTTTAATAATGCCATACTCATGCACTCCTTTCTACATAGCCCGGATTAGATGTTTTTATATTTTTCCAATCCGTCATCTTTGTTACAAGTTAATAATAACAATCCTTTCTCAACCGCAAAAGTACGCACTTTTTTATTACATAGTTACAAAAAAGTTACCTTCGCAATTCCTGCCGGCTTAAATATCAAAATTATATATACTATGTGTGCATGAATTTCTTTAAATATTATGATATAATTAAATTTTGAAAACGATAAGACAGATACCACTATAATTTTTCATAATACATGAGGTAACAATTACAATGAAAACAAAAGCAGAATTACCTGAATGTCCAGTTGCTACAACCGTCACACTTATCGGAAGCAAATGGAAACTTCTTATTATAAGAAACCTTTTAGCCCGTCCATGGCGTTTTAATGCATTAAAAAAAGACCTTGATGGCATAAGCCAGAAGGTCTTAACTGACAATCTCCGCTCAATGGAGGAAGATGGTCTGATACTACGCACCGTATATCCTGAAGTGCCGCCGCGCGTCGAATATTCACTAAGCAGCCTGGGGGAATCCCTTAAGCCGATTCTTGATTCCATGGCCGATTGGGGTAATGCTTACAAAGACACCATATCATAATCCACAACAAGTACATAGAACACTCTCCCGTAGTGTTCGCTGTCCACAAGATGGCCGATGTCAATGACTTTTCTGTATGTACCATCCTTTGCTGCGAGACGGTATTTCACATAATCATATGACTGCCCTGCATCAATATCAATCTGATTCCATATATCTTCTTCCACATAGTCGTAATCATCGGGATGCACAAGTCCTGCAAATTGCTGCCCTGTAAATTCCAAAAAGTCATTGAGGTCATCACAGCCGGTCATATTAATCAGTGCCTGGTTAGCGTACAGCAGCTGCTCATTGCCCCTGTCTGCCTTATATATGAAAAATGCTCCGGGCAGATTATATGATATATCATCAAGCTTGAAACCAAGCTGTGTTCTGTCAGATTTGCACAGATTGTCCGTATAGCACATGCAGCCGTTCTTGCCTTTAAGCTTAACCTCATATAATGCCACATCTGCACAACGGAGCAGTTCAGATCTCTTCCCTGCATGCTTCGGATACTCTGCATAGCCCAAAGAAATCCTGTAATTATACTCTCTGCCATGGAATCTGAACATACGCTGCTGATGGCAGAAGCGCTCTATCTGATCACCTGCGGTTTCCGCATCTGTTTCTTTTAATACAATACAGAATTCGTCTCCGCCATTGCGGCCGATTATGGAATTATCCGGAAATTCATTGACCATTGACCTTGCAAGATTCTTCAGCGCTTCATCTCCGACTGCGTGTCCATATATGTCATTGATTGATTTGAAATCATCAACATCAAGCATAATGCCGACACACGACTTACTGCCAATCTCACGTGCATACCTGTCAAGTTCATCATTGAAGCCCGAACGGTTAAGAAGCCCCGTAAGTTCATCTGTAATAGCACGCTGTCTAAAATATTGCCGCTGCTTATCAATAAAGAGAAATGCAATAACAAGCGCTTCAATAAGTACAGTTATAATACCCCCCACCACTGCCAGTATATATATATCCTTCCTGTCAATCCAGCCTTCTACCGGCATAATGTCCAGCCGCCATCTGCACCCTCCAAGTTCAAAATAATGTGAAACCGGATCATCCAGTTCCCCATCAGAGCTGTCGTCAACCAGCTTAAACTCCGTATCCAATGGTGACTCCGTCTTATACAGTCTGTACATATATCCAAAATCTGCAAGAGGACTCACAGATTCCTGATATATCTCAGGGACACGTATAATTACAATCGTCAGTCCCCAGAAGTATTCTGTGCCATCGTCAGATGACAGATATACCGGGTTGCGTATTGCGATTCCATGTCCTCCCTGCTTCAGCTCAAAAGGCCCCTGCATTATAACTTCCCGGTTATCTATACCATATTTAACAATTGTTCCACGTTCACTGTCATGTACAAGATCAATCTTACCTCCATCATTATCTTCCTCAGGATATATCTGTGTAACAACCCCATCAGGTGCAAGCTGTATACTCTGGACATAGCTGTTCATCACCCTCTCAGATACAGTATCAAATCTGCCAATCTCCCCATTACTGCTGATAAGAATCTGCTTAAGCAGTTCAGTTATATCAATTCCGTCATCAAGGCATGCTGCCATCCTGTCAGCATAAGTAACAGCATTCATCTCAGCCTTCATTCTTATCTGCTCCCTGCCAGACGCATATGCCTTTTTCATAACTGCACATAACAAAGCCCCGCAGATGATAAGTACAAGCAGTGGCAGCAGCCACTTAATATTCCAGCCTTTTTTCCGGTTATTCCCGTAATTATATGTATCTGTATATTTCAATTATTTTCTCCCAAAGCTGTATATACCCAACAAATTATTTTAGTGTCTTAATATCCATATTACTACTTTTGGGAAAATTTTCAATAACAATATCAGCGTAAGCATTATCAGTTACAGTAACGATATTACCATACTATTTTACAGGCCTGACAATGTACGCATTACCAGATCCACATCCTTATTCTCTAACTCCTGAATAATATGCAGATATGTTTTCTGTGTTGTTGTCATGCTTGCATGTCCAAGTCTTCTGGCTACACTGGCAATTGATACTCCTGCAAATAAAAGCAGCGACGCATGTGTGTGCCGGAGTCCGTGAATAGATATTACAGATATTCCACAGTCTCTGCAATGCCTTGTCAGTACATCATTGACTGTGGAATTATATATCTTAGATTCACCCACAAATATCGGCTTATCTTCAGGCATCCCCTTGACCAGCTCCGAGAATTTGACAACAATCTGCCAGTCTATCTGTATTTTCCTCACAGATGAATTATTCTTGGTCGGTAAGAATCCACCATCCCCTTTGTAGTCCCATGTCTTACTTACAGATAATGTCTGTCTTGAAAAATCAAAGTCTGCCGGTGTAATTGCAAGCGCCTCAGAAAAGCGCATCCCGGTTTTTGCAACCAGCAGTATGAACCAGTCCCAGTTAGGTTCTTCTCTTATGTCAAGACTGGCAATCAGAGTATGCAGTTCAAACTGGTTAAGATATTTTATCTTCTTGGCTCTCGGTGTTCTGCCCTTTATAATTGCCTTTCTCGTAGGATCACGATCTATCAGTCCCTCATCAACCGCATCTAGTATTGCTCCCTTGAGCTGATGGTGAAAGTCAAGCGTAGTCTGTCTTTCGTGCTCCTTTGCATAGTCATTCAGAAGCTGCTGGTACGCTGTCCTTGTGAGTTCCGACACCTTTAATTCAGGTGCAAGACGTTCAACCCACTTCTGTGTCATAAGATATTTGGACATTGTGGCTTCTCTTATTGCATCTTTCTTATAAACATCTACCCATTGTCTGTAATAGTCACAAAAAAGTGCTGTACTGTCCGCATTGTTTGGCATAAGCTACCTCCGTTTCTTCTTGGTACTTACGCTGATATAAGTGGCTTTATCTCCTCATCAAGTATTTTCTTCAGCTCTTTAATCATCTGGGCGTAGAATTTGAACTTAGGCATAGCTTTTTCCTGTGCTGCCTTGTATCCTGCATAATCGACAGTTGCCTTGATTGCACTCTCATTAGGTATCTCACCATTTCTGTAATGTGTAGCTGCATACATAATATCATCCCTTGACGCATACCACACAACGCAGAAATCATTAACAACCTTATCAATGCACTCATTCTTCATATTTTCAACAATATTAAGAATCGACTTTCCCCTGTAACGCTTCTCGTCAAGCTCTATCTCATAGATTAATGAAGACATGATATCTGCAATCTTAGGATTATCTTTTCTCAGCTCCTCAATATACTGCTTAACTTCATCAATCTTCTTCTGTCTCGCCTCAGGCGTTATATCTGCAGCATCTTCATCCGGTGATACAATATTCTGGATGAGATTAATTATATATTCATAGTCAATCCGCGTATTACTGTACGCCATAAGTTCATAATCCATATCAGCTTCAATCTCATCATCTCTGCCTTCATGGTCATCCCTGCCCGCTTCTATCTCTGCTTTTACATTAAAATAGTGCGCTGCATAGTCCTCATATTCCTGCTCCGTAATTCCATAACCTGCAAGCATGTCATCACTGTAATCGGTAAATGACTTAAGCTGCGCAAACAGCCTGTCAAAATTCTGGAACATCTTAACAAAGACTTCTTTTTCCCTTTCAGACATTCCCGGGACTTCGTCAGGAGCTGCCGCCGCAATCCTGAGTGCAGCCAGCGCCTTACAAAATGCCGGTTCAACATCCTCCCACTCTGCAGGCATGACATCCCCCGTACCGCCTGCCGAATACAGCATTACAGCCTTATCAACGCATTCCTTGAACATGCGCGGTGCCTGGAATGTAACAATCTGTCCGTATGATTTATTCTTATCAAATATTCTGTTAGTCCTTGAAAATGCCTGTATAAGGTCATGCGGCCCCATCGGCTGCCTGTCTATAAATATCGTTGACATGCACGGTGCATCAAATCCGGTCAGAAGCCTGTCCACTACAATAACCAGATCAAGCTGCTCTTTTCTGCTTTTGAATCTTGCATCTTTTCTTGCAAGCCGCTTGTTCAGATTACTGTTATAGCTCTGTATCTGCGAAATGTCATATTTTGTACCAAACATTTCGTTATAATCATCAAGAGACTGCTGCATCTTCTGCTGGTTAACATGAGAGCCTTCTTCATTCTCCGTTACTGAATATGTAATCGCAAATTTAGGAAAATCCGGAAGCACCTGCTTAATCTTATCGTCAATCTTAACAGATGTCTCACCATTTTTAACCTTCTTTATTAAATCATAGTATTTCTGTGCCATCTGTATTGAACTTGCAGTAAGCATTCCCTCATATGTCATGCCCTTGCCATTCTGGAATCCAAGCTTATAGTATGATTTGTTAAGAATAACATCTATTACCTTAAGCATGTGTGCTTCATTATCATATACATCCGTATCTGTCTCATCCACCATGTTCTTAGGCCCATTATGCTCAACCTGAAAGCCGAGGACAGCTTTGTCACGGATTGCATTCTGAATTGTATATTTGTGAAGGCAGGCGCCGTAAAGCTCTTCTGTTGTGCGTGGCAGGTCTCCAAGCTGTGGATACGGATTCTCTGCAAATCTCGGCGTTCCTGTAAACCCATACCACATTGATCTTGCAAAAAATCTTTCAAGCTCTCTCTTGGTATTAGGCGTAACTGCCCTGTGGCATTCGTCAACCACAAATGCAATCTTGAGATTCCTGATTCTGTTATAATCAGCCGTTCCTTCCTGAAGTCTGCGCATTGTCAGAATCTGCAGCTTCTGTATTGTTGTTACAATCACCTGTCTGTCGGCTGATTTCAGCTTTTTCTTAAGATCATTAACATTATCCGTTTCATCAACGTCAATCAGATCATTATTGGCATATGCCTGAAATGCCATTGAAGTCTGTGTATCAAGATCCTTTCTGTCTATAAGGAATATGGCTTTATCAATTGATGGAATATCCATAAGAAGATTCCTTGTTGCCTTATAAGATGTCAACGTCTTGCCTGAGCCTGTTGTATGCCACACAAAGCCCGAATTCCCTGTCTTGGATGCCTCACGTATTGATTCTATTGCATGAATCTGATATGGACGCAGGAGTATCAGCCTCTTTGCGTCTTCATCAAGCACAGTATATCTTGCTATCATCTCATGCGCCTCCGGTATACGAAGAACACACCTTGCAAAATCAAGATAATCAGATACTGCCTCGTTATTCCTGTCAAGCCAGCCGCTTATAAACTTGGGATTAAGCTCTGTGTCACCCGCAGCAGAAAAATATCTTGTATCAACTCCATTGCTTATTACAAACATCTGAACCGCTGAAAAAATGCCTGTAAATTTGCCCTCGCCTATATATTTCTTTATCTGCCAGAATGCATCCATATATGAATGCTGTCTGTTCTTTAATTCAATGTGAATCATTGGAAGCCCGTTAATCATAAGTGTTACATCGAATCTTCTGCCTCTCACATCTTCATCATCTGATTGCAGTGCGCTATACTGGTTAATGACTTCATACACGCTGCTTCCGCCCGCTATATGCTCATGATTCATAACCACAAGATGAAGTTTCTGTGTGTCACGCTGCACATGAACCATCACCTTGCCGTTCTCGCCGACAAGCCATTCCCCCGCCTTATAAAATGAGGAAAACTGCAGCTGGTTCTTCACCTGTTCAAACTCCGCATCAGAAAGCGGTTCCCCATTAAGCCTGTCTTTGTTATTCTGCTCAAGTATGTACCTGAAATTCTTCCATAAATCATCTTCTGTCTTCAGGTCTTCCCTGTATACCCACTGTGAATCTCCATATACAAGCTGGTCTATAAGCTTTCTTTCAATCACTGACTCTAATTCCGACATACTAATCTCCATTCCTGCGCTGTCTTTTACGCATATCAAGTTTGTGCGCAAGCACCAATCTTGCGTGTAAAAATTCTATTTTTACACTAATCTCCATTTCTGCGCTGCTGTTGCTTCGTAACTCATATCCAAAAGCAGCTTTATTTTATCATCTGATACACTTCCATCCAGCGTAGCTGTAATCCAGCTTGACTTGCTCATGTGATATGCAGGATAGAATCCTTCTTCTCCAAGTAAAGAACCTATCAGAGCCTGCTCACATTTGAAATTGACTATATCCACGATTCCGTCACCCTTCAGTCCAAGCCTGCCTTCCGGTACACTCATAATAATAGCAAACCACTTTCTATTACTGCTGTGCCGGAACACCTCATAATCCGGATATTTCACCCATGGATTATCCGGTCTGACGCTGTAATTATCCCAGATAAATTCTTTCAGTCGTTCACGGTTCATTATTATCTTCTCCCAAAATATACATTGTAGAATTGTTGATTGTTTCTATAGATTATTTGTTGGATTGGCTTATGTTGGTGAAGGGTGATGAGGTGGTCGAGGTTTGCAAAATACTCACCAATCTTCTCTTGTTCATCATCCGTTGGAATCACGAACTCCATTTTCGAGAACATATATCCTGTAATCTGATTTATTGTCGCTCCCATATTTTTTGCGATTTCATTCTCGAAAGCTGATGTATCAAGCAAAGCATTCACAAACGAAGAATGCTCTGAACGCATACCACTCATAAACGCACCAATCACAGTATTTGGCTTAGGATCCTTTATTTGTGCGTGTTTTCCGATTAAAGCTCGCGAACCATTTCTTACAACAACGATAATATCTCCTTCTTGGACATTATCAGCAGAAGCAATCTCAGGATTGATATAAACATTGTCCGCATCTACGATTTCACCATTTTTTACATTGGATGATCGGAGTACCAATGTTCCAGACTCTTGTACATCATCAGGTGTATAAGTTTGTCCATTATAAAATGTTACAAATTCAGGAAGCTTACGCTGTTCCCAACCTGTAGTTGCAAATCATCCTGCGCACTAGTTTATATACAGCATTGTTATAGCATTATCTTAATCAATCAACAGTAATACCTTATATCGCCAAAAAAGTCTATCCACTTCTCTATTACTTCATCACTTCTTGCTTCAATTATTCTAACAATATTCCTTAATGCTGTTTTGGGTATGTTAGATAAATTATTATCCACAATGCATTTTCCTGCTGCTGTTATCCACACTTTCGTAGCATTCTTCTTGGGACTTCCCTCCGATATGTGAACATGTATCGGCTCTATAGGTTCACCTTCATTTGCCCAAAAATACACCCAATATGCACCAACTTTAAAAACCTGAGGCATTTTCAAATCCTCCCTCTTTTGAAAACTCCATTATAAGGTGCGCTGTTGATTTTATTATTTCCATAAACTTTTCAACTTCTTCGTCCGTATATCCATGGTTCTCTGTAATCTTATATGATGGCAAATAGCAAGTAAGATTATGAAAACCATCTTCTGCGTCAGGTGTTTCAATGTAAACTTTCACAGTTCCATCGGCATTCATATCCGAATGAACTATCTCCGTTTCATCATTTAATGTCATAAATGGATACATCATATTAAGTCACCTCCTCCTGTAAAATCTTTTTATTAATATTGTTAATCATTTTTATATTTTTGCTGAATTGGCTTTTGCTGGTGAAGAGTGATGAGGTGGTCGAGGGACTCCAAATAGTCTCCTATTCTTCTCTGCTCTTCCAATGATGTATACGGAATTTCAATAGTCTTCATTCCATCAATATCTATGCTTCTTCCATCTCTTATCCCATACACATGTGGCACTAATTTATACTTTATAAATTCATGAGATCGGAAGTACGGATAATAGAATCTTGAATCTGCAACATCACTGTGAAATGTATGATATGCAGGGCTTATTATGCCATCTAATGATGATTTTTCGAGCCCTCCTTCAAAGGAGCGAAGATGCACAATAAAGTCATCTTTTCTCACCATTTTATAGTTAGACAGATTGGATTCGTCATACATTAAATTTCGGTCAGAGTCTTCTCTTTTTACCGTTCCTCCACCCTGAATGATAGTCAGCGCCGGCAACTCTATATGGTTCTTTTCGGAGTATTCTTTGAACACATCCCCCAACTTACGCTGTTCCCAACCTGTAGTTGCGAATCAACGTGCAAAATCATCTATGTGTAAGCTCCGTTATAGGATTATCTCTTTCCAAATGAAATAACTCCCAATCAAAAATATTGCTTCCGTATAAATATCCCTATAACAATTCTCCATTTTTATATGATTCATATATATATGATGGATTTTCGTAATACACACTGCTGTTATAATCATCTATCTTTGGACTAATGAATGAGTTGTAAACGTCAATCAGCGCGTCAATTATATTTTCATCTTTATCTGTTGCAACCTTTTTTATAAGACGCTTATAAACTTTACCGATATCCCAATATGAAGGGATTGCATACATGCACTCGCTGACATTATCAAAATCCCCATTCTCTATGTTGGCTTCCTTAATAAAGTCATCACTCACCCTGTCTATATTGTCACAATGATACACATCTGCCAAATTATAAATTCTGTCCAATCTGTCTCTGCCAAGCTTTGCAACTACATCTGAGCGAAGATTCTTCGTCTTTCTGGCTATATATTCAATCAGTGAACATGTATAAAATAAATCATTATCCGCTTTAGCTTCTCTACCGGCTCCTATCATCAAAGCACCTCACATCCTCTATATTTCAAACAATCCAATGCCTGCTGCGTACAAAAAACTATCTGATGTGTTGGATATTTGAATTTTGCAAGTACCCAGAACTGCTCTCTCGTAATAACTCCATCTATGTAATCAGATACATAATTATATATCTGATCGTCTGCCATAGCTCCAATCACAATATCATAATCATGGCTTTTTCCACTTCGGCAGGCAACAATAAAGTCAAGCCATTCTTCCGTCATTCCATCAAATTCTTTAATATTCAGTTTCTCATTTAAAATAACATCATATATTGAAACAACTTTATCCGAATATCTCCGGGCCCATCTCTCCGCCTGCTCTTTTATAATTGTGCAATAAAATCCCGTTCCAAAATCCTTTGTATTGCGCCCCACTCGTATCTCCGGATATTCCACTGCCTCATATCCGCCATGATAAACTGTCATCATTGCCATATACTCCAATTCCTCCACGCATACATGATACCGTATCTGAAATTCTCGTTACAAAATATTCTAATGTGTACTTTTACATCTTAATTCAGCTCTTATTTCAATTAATTACAAACAACATGTCTGCACAATATAATAACATATTGTCAATCTGCCATACTTTAATATAATTTTTTCTGTCACCGGTGAAGAGTGATGAGGTCATCTAAATTATCGAGGTATTGCCCTATTTTCTTCTGCTCTTCCTTACTTGGTACAGTAACTTCAATCTTTAGGAAATCAGCTTCATGTATTTTCCACTGACCGTATACAACTCCCTGTCGCCATTTTACCATTTCATTTATGAAATCTTTTCTTAGGAATCTTCTTCCTAGGAAATCTAAATCAGCTACACCCGTTGGTTTAAAAATACTGTAAACCGGCGAAATACAAGCATTTCCATACTTGTTTAATCCAATCGAACCAGTTTCAAGGTTATTGGAACTGTAAATAAAATCTCCATATTCTGTACGCTTATATTTTTTTCCAACCTCATCATTTACAAGAGCACTTCTATCATATCGCTCACCTTTCGGTGCAACACCCTGATTTGCAATAAATGCCATTAGTGGATACTCATCACTCATTGGAGCTTGATCATTGCGCTCGACAAGCAAATCTGAAACCTTACGCTGTTCCCAAGCGTCCTCATACCCTTTGAACCTAACCTTCGGTTTTTTCACATTTTCGTTCACGTCAACCTCCATTTCCAAGCCTGCATAACCGCAAGCTAACAGTAAACTCATCTCCCGGATGATTTATCAATTCTTGTCCAGCATACTAATAAATCTGTTAATTGACGCCATAGTTTCCTCATCGTCAGATGTAAGTTCTTTAAGAAGCGATACGAATTCTGTCTGTGTCTCTGCAATCTCTCTGTCCGTCTGCTGCATGTCTGCAAGAAGTGAATTAATATCTATCTCTTCTTCTTTTTCAAAATTATCAACATACCGTGGAATATTAAGGTTGAAGTCATTCTTTTCAATATCTTCAAAGCTTGCAAGGTACGCTTCCTTGTCAACACTTTCACGCCTGTTATACAGATTAAGCACCTCTTCTATGTGCTCATCACTCATCTCATTCTGCTTCTTGCCTTTTACAAATTTCTTGGAAGCATCAATAAAAAGTACATCACGTCCATCTCTGTGTTTCTTGAGTACAATTATGCACGTAGGAATTGATGTATTGTAAAAGAGGTTCGCCGGCAGTCCGATAACTGCATATATATTACCTGAACGGAGCAGCTTTTCTCTTATCTTCCCCTCTGCCGCACCTCTGAACAGGACACCATGAGGAAGTACAATTGCCATAGTTCCATTGCTTTTCAGATGATATAATCCATGAAGCAAAAATGCATAGTCTGCCTTTGACTTTGGTGCAAGCACTCCGTAATCACTAAAGCGCTCATCCTGCAGGAATCCTGCCGCAGCGCTCCATTTGGATGAATATGGAGGATTCATGAGTACCATGTTAAAATCTGTCTCCTCGCCTGTAGGCCAGTCCTCATCAAGCGTATCGCCATGATGAAGCTTCTGGTTATCCGGATGGACTCCATGAAGTATCATATTCATCCTTGCCAGATTATAAGTTGAAGTGTTAAGCTCCTGTCCAAAATATTTGATATTATGAGGGTCTTTGGAATATCTCTTAGCATTAAGAAGAAGCGAGCCCGACCCCATACAAGGGTCATATACCGACAGACCTTTTAATGTCTCCTGCCCCGTTATTGCTATTCTTGTGAGAATCTTTGACACAGCCTGCGGAGTATAGAATTCCCCTGCTTTCTTGCCCGTCTCCGATGCAAACTGTCCAATCAGATATTCATATGCATTGCCAAGCACCTCTGCATCTGAATTAAGCAGATCAACCTTGTCAATCTCCTTAATCAGGCTGGCTATCGTATCACTCTGCTTCTGGTCTCCTGTTCCAAGCCTGCTTGAATATAGATCAATATCATCAAACAGATCCGCAAACATCTCACCGCTCTGTTCAATATTGTTGAATGCCTTCTGAAGCTGTTCACGGTTAAATGTATTATTGCGCGCTGCATCAGCAAAACATGAATATGTAAGCTCCGGTTCAATGAGATAATGACATTCACGAATTATCTGTTCCCTTAGTTCTGCTTTGTCTTCATTATCCTCAGACATTGCCTCCTTATATGCTTCCAATGCCGCATTAATCGATTCAGGCTTTTCGTCATACATAAGGTCATACGCCTTTATAAGAAATGAATCCGAAAGATATTTATAAAATACAATTCCTAATAAATAGTCCTTATATTCATTAGCATCCATCTTGGAACGTAAGATATCTGCCCCACTCCACAATACACTAATCAAATCCTTGCTGTTATCCAAATCTGCCACTTCTTAACTCCTCCATTCAACATCTGTCACACACTGTATTATAATGTTATTAACCTGTCGTATAACTTATCTTTTATTATATCAGCCGTACAGGCAAGCCGCAAGCATTTAACTATCGTTTGGGTACAGCGTAATTGTTCAGGAACTGATTATTCATAAACCATTATCTCAGAGACAGTAAAAAAATACGCCCCCCGGCACTGCACCGGATGGCGTATCTTTTAATATTTTACTACTGCTAGTTACTACCGTTAAGCTCCCGGCGGATGCTCTCTTCATCAAGATGCTCGCCTATCACAATAATAACGCTCTGTCCTGACGCAGCAGGCTCAACTGTTGTCTGTCCGTGGATTGCGTTAATCTGAAGCCAGCTGCCATCCGCTTCCTGAATGAAGCCCTTAATGCGGTATATATGTCCGCATTTCTTCTCTATTTCCTTATCATTCATAAGCACGGCAGCGGCTCTGGCGAGCTGCTCCCTGCTTATATCCATATTCATGAAAAACAGCGATTTAAAGCCCTCGTCATCGCCTATATCCATCTTTTGAAAATCCTCTGACACGTATCCGCATGTCATCAGCGCGTCCATGTCCTCTTTTGTAAGCTGCATTGTGCTTTTCATAAGTACCTCACCGGCATTATTTTCATCAAAATGCCTGCGGCACTGTATCTGCTTAAGCGCTCTGTTTATGTGCTTTACCGCTGCCTTTGCCTGTTCGGGTGATGCCTCGTCAGTATGGCTGAGAATTATCCTGCCTGCATCCGCAGCCTCAGAAGCAAGCAGATAATCCGCCTCCTTAGACAGCTTATCAGGTATCTGCGCATCAACTATCGCTATAACACTGCCAACCTCATACCATTGGTCGAGCGGCTCGTCATGCAGCACATCAAAGAATTCATCTATATCATATATTCCTGACGGTTCAACAATTATCCTGTCATACCCGCTCATTGCCATTGCGATAAGCTTTGTCCTGAATCTGCGTCTGTGTGTCTCCTTATCACAGCCACCTGATATCATCTCAAGGTCACAGTAATCTCCCATAAGCTCCTGAAGAAGCATCATATCTACATTAATTGCACCAAAATCATTCTCCAGAATCCCTATATGATGCCCTTTATCCATAAGATGCTTTGCATATTTTTTTATAAATGTTGTCTTGCCGGAACCTAAGAATCCGGTTATGAGGTCAATTTTTATCATGGTTGTCCTTTCATTTGTTTTATAACGTAGTCAAATGCTATGTCTGCTTTTCTTATATTCACTTCAAGTCTCTCCTTATAATCAAGCTCTGTATTCTAATATTATCTTCATATCGGAGGCAATTACAACTGTTTTCTTTTAGAATTTTATTCATATGTGATTGTTATTGCATTAATTTTAATCCACCAGCGATTTTGCGAACTCTATGAGTTCGTTGTAGGTGGGGGTGTATCACGGTTTTCCAATGTTAAGAATAATATCTGCTATAAAATGGATAAAGATGATTTTGATACAAGCCTTTATGTGCTATCTAACAAAGACAGAACATTCTGGGTATCTGTATTGCTTTACGATAACACAGACATTTTAAAGGATTGTTTAAATAAGGTGAAGGATTAAACTTGTAATAATTGTAAAGGGCTATATGTTTTACCAAGCAGCATACACGAACTTATATTAGTTCCTGATAATGGTGATATGAATAAAAATTATATGATGCAGATGGTGCGTGAAGTTAATTCAACAGAAGTCAGACCAGATGAAATATAATGGTAAGAAATAATTGACGTTTAGCACTATGTGAGTTAGCATAGTGGTAGACAATTACTTCTTTGTATCACGCAAATCTAATTTTCCGAAATTCTTCATAAAAAAGGAAATATAATTTTTCAAAAAGAAGCAAGGTGAAAAGAAGAAAATGAATTTATTTAATGCAAAACCGGGGAAAAGAAAGTAAAAAAATAAATTCCATTTTTGGGGCTAAAAAATGGAAAAATAGTTTCCCCTGATACAAAAGCCTGTTTAGAACATATATCCATAAGAACCTTAAATATATCGTCCTGTTTTGGATATTGTAAAACTATGAGTGATTTATATGACAGAAAGAAGGTTAAATA
>ERZ1106943.172-NODE-172-length-91114-cov-9.124205_pt1 | contig 91114 bp, 90 predicted proteins | sample MGYA00403671_ERZ1106943 | MGnify/ENA primary metagenome ERZ1106943 (study PRJEB35170, sample SAMEA104062427) | human gut metagenome | biome: human gut; feature: human-associated habitat; material: faeces | place: Denmark | collected 2012-06-14 ...
CACTGGACGCCAAGGAGCGCGCGCACCTCACGGAAATCATCGAAGACAGGCACGGTCGCAAGTCAATCATCGTCACATCACAGCTTCCCGAGCTGGACTGGTACGACGCTATCGGGGACACTACAGTGGCAGACGCCATACTCGACCGTATTGTCCACACAGCACATCGCATAACACTTACAGACGAAAGTGTCCGTAAACTCAAAGCCTTCAAAGGCAGATAATCCAAAATAATATTGACCCCGTCGGCCAAACTCTTCAGGGGTCAAAAATAAATTATTTTCAGGGGTCAAATAAACCTTGACCGCAGGGGGCATTCAGCCTTGGGTTTTCCAGGAATCTCTTCTTCCAAGATTTTTCTCCTTCTGTTCTGGCACTTCTGGATTGTATTACGCCACCACTCTTTGTCATAATCTGAAATCCAATATTGTGAAAACAAACTTGCACGCAGAATTTTCTTTGTATTAGCTTCTCTTTCATCCAAGCTTTTTAGTTCTTGTCTAAGATTATCTGCTCGATTCTTCAACTTGTTTTCAATCTTAATACAAAGGTCGTTTGGATCATAGTATCTTCCTATCTCAATAAACAAAATAACAAGTATGCCAAATATTGCTCCTATCAAAATCATTGCAACACCTTGTATGGAATTCCATTCAAAAGACGAGTCGCCGCCGGAAGTCTTGGTGATACAAGGCATTAAAACTGCTAAAATCAATATGCATATGAGCAGAAAATTATAAACTCGAAAGGCCATCCCTTTTTCGGAACTGCCTTACGAGATTTATCGAATGGTATTTATCGTCAATGCGGGCTATTATTTGGTATATAAAAGGATAACTAATGCCGAGTATGGCACTGACAATTTCCGCAAAATAATATTCCGCAGTGTACATTAATTATCGATTTTACTTTTGATTTGTTCGACGATGTAACGGACGTGCTCATCGGTGACCCAGGGGCCGGCAGGAAGGCAGATGCCCACCTTGAAGAGCGATTCCGACACGCCGTTGACATAGGCCGGCGCATCGCGGTAGACAGGCTGCTTGTGCATAGGTTTCCACAGCGGGCGGGATTCGATTCCGGCAGCATCAAGATCCATGCGCAGTGCTTCGACGTTGTCATTTGGCTGACAGTCAGTGGTGGCAGTCTTGGTGGCATGAGTTACGCCTGCCGCGCCGCCGACTGCGCCGGTGATGACCTGCTTGTAGGCGTTTTCCTGTCCTTTGATGCGCAGATCGGGGTCGAGTGTGGCAGTGCAGAGCCAGTAGTTAGAATCAAATTCAGGAGAAGATGCCGTGTGCATCTTGATGCCCTTGACATCTTTGAGCAGTTCCTCGTAGAGCGCCTGAACGTGGCGGTGATGAGTGATGTGCTCATCAAGAACTGTCATTTGCGCTCTGCCAATGCAAGCTGATATATTGCTAAGACGGTAGTTGTAACCGACTTCCTCATGCTGATAGTATGGATAACTCTCTCGGGCTTGGGTTGCGTACCACATTATAGTCTTGCGGGTCTGTGCGTCTGGACAGATCAACGCGCCGCCTCCGGAAGTGGTTATCATCTTGTTGCCATTGAAAGACAAGGCTCCAAAGTGGCCAAACGTGCCCAGTACCTGACCTTTATATCTTGAACCGAAGCCTTCTGCGGCATCCTCTATGACCGGTATCTGATATTTGTTAGCAACCCTAAGAATTTCCTCAATTTTATATGGCATCCCATATAAAGCGACAGGGATAATAGCCTTCGGCTTCTTTCCAGTCTTGGCGATTCGGTCAGCAATCGCGGCATTAAGCAATTCCGGATCCATGTTCCAGGTCTCGCGCTCTGAATCCACAAACACCGGAGTTGCGCCAAGATAAGCAATCGGATTTGTGGAGGCGCAGAAAGTGAAAGACTGAACCATCACTTCATCGCCAGGGACTACGCCACAAGCAATCAGTGCTAAATGCAAAGCGGCAGTGCCTGAGACGAGCGCTGCCACCTTCTTATTTTCACACACAAAGTACTCCAACTCATGCTCGAAAGCATCGCAGTCGGGCCCGAGAGGCACCGTCCAGTCCTCATCAAGCGCAGCCTTGATAAAATCTATCTCGCGCCCGCTCATCTTTGGCTTACAAAGCAATATTTTGTTTCTCATACACCTGTTAGTGTTTTAAAGAACCAATCTGTTGACCGAATTTGAATCCCTTTCGGATGTCATTTGGCAGGGATTCATCCTCACAAAGGTTTTTCCAATCCTCAATACAGCCACGAAAAGCTTCAGACTTTAATGCCATCACAGACATAAACCCAACAAGTTTCGCTCCGTAATACAGTAAATCAGCAGTTAACTCGGCCTTATCTTTAAGCATTAATGCCTTAGAAGGCAATTCAATCAATATCTTGATTAAGTTGTTTAAATTCGCAGATTTTATTATTCCTGCTTTAACCCATACAGACAAGTGTTTCAAGTATATCACCGACTGCTCATTGTAAAGGAATTTAATTTGATTTATAACATCTTGAATTATATCCTGAATAGCAGCTCTATTATTTGAGAGTGTGTTAAATCGTACTAATGATTCAAACGCGCCCGCTATTCGATTCTCTTCTTTCGAATTTATATTGTTCTTTATCTGTCTAATAATTTCTAATTTTTCATCATTACTACAATATAAATTCTTTTTATTATTCAGTTTAAAGGAAAGTTCTATGATTATAGCGGTCGTATTATATATAGGTGAAAGTTCTACAACTGAACTGAGGATGGTGTTTCTAACATCATCCTCAAGATTATAATAATTACTATCAGAAATAAAATGATTAATCATCAAAACAGTATCATCATAGAACCTCTTGAACCCTCCCAAAAGTGATTCAGAATCATCCTTCATCAACTGTTTGCCGTTAGATGAAAAGAATTCTGCAATCTTAAGTATTATTTCATTCTTTTCATTCTCGGTAAGGATTTTCATACTATTGACGAAAACCATTAGGTCGTTTGTGAAATTCTCTATGTCATTAGACGAATGGAATTCAGTTACTTGAGAATCCTTAAACCTATCCAGTCTTTCATGCAACACACCTTCAAATTGCTCATCCCAAACATGATTCCCCATACTCCTCCATACACCTAAATGAGACAAAAAATCAGGAGATTTTATGGCATCAAAATTATCAGAAATGAGCTGATCAATTGTCAATTTAAATTCTGGTGGCAATAATTGGTAAACTAGACATAAACGATAAATGGCTGCTCTTCTAATGTCATAAGAGGTGCTTACCAAGCCATCTTTTATAATATTAATAACAGCAACATTTCCTTTCCATTCATCAACCACAGCAGACGGATGAGGTAAATCTTCTTTCCTATAACCCAAGGTAATTGGGTGTGCCAAGACTTTCCACCAAATCTCTTCAGACTGATGATTATCTAAAGAATTATATGCCAACCTCAAATCGGCGGCAAAATCATACCAGCTATTATCATATAATTTCCATATAATCTCAATAAGTTTGATAATATCTGATTCGTTAACCCATATGGACAACCTTGACAACATTGGAATAATTACATTTCCAAATCTTCCTTTACCGATAGCCCAGTTAGACTCAGTACAATAACCTTCCAGTTTAGCAATCCAGAACTCAAAGAATTTATAGGCTGAGACCTTATCAATTGATGAAACGATATTTCTATTAAAAGCTTCATCTAAAGCATCCCTATTATTTACCTCATTAAGAAGCAATACTGAAGATCGGGTGCTAATAGCTGCTATCAAAGGAAGTGCTGCCTTGTTCCATACTTCATTGTATGTTATGTAATTCGAACCCACGGGGTATCCATATCTTTCAGAGATTTGAAAAAACCGTGTAGCTCCAATATATTTCAGTATATATCCCGTGCGTCCCGAAGACCATGAGGTGCGATAAGTTCCAATATTGAAATTATGTTTACGACGTCTCCCATTCGAATCCTCTGATTTCATATAAGACATACAATCTTTGGCATATTCCTTATATAAAAACCTTTCGTCTAGATTTTTGGTTAATGATCTGTCATAAGTCAAGCAGCTTAAACAATTTGAAATAACGACTAAGGCGCTCGAGTGGTAAGCGGATGAGGTGTTTACAAGCAATTTATGACGTACTGAATCTAATGCAGTCTCTAATATGTTTTTTGCCTCAATATTTCTTCCGATTTCTATTAAAACCTTTGATTTCCACAACGCGCCCCTGTAATCATCCACTGGCAACTCCCATTTCTTTAAGACAGAATCAAGTCTATTAAAATCCGAATGTTGCAAAGACCAAAGCGATTCTTCATACAATAATTGCCGCCATACAGATTTGTTATTTATAGAAACTCGTGATTTGAGTTGCTCCAATAGTTCCATAAAGCCATCATCATCAGAAATCCTTTTATGGCTTAGCAAAGATAAGGTCAGTTCATTTATTAGAGGCTTAACGGTGCTATCAAACTCCTCATATTTCCCATTATAGTCAGTAATAGCCTTATAAAACCACTCTTCTCCAATTATAGGAGAGAAAAAAGATATGTTTAAGCGCCAATTATATTCGTATAGGAATTGAATTTGCTCGTCCTTATCTAAATTAGAAAAGAGTTTTCCCATAAAGGGAAATTCGGTTAATGTATCATCAAATTTGTTTACCAAATCCGATGGTAAAATAATCCAACCAGGATAAGAAGTTCTTATCCGTTTCATTTTATCAATAGAATCAATCATCGAATTATCGTTCTCGAAAGAATTGGGTCGCATGCTCCCATCCCAAATTTCTTGGTCTCGATGAATAGAACCAATATATGACAAAATGAAATCTATCCCAACAATCGGATCATCAGATACCTCGCCTGTTGATATCAGTTCAATACCTCTGTCTTTTAAAAGCAGTTCTTCTGAATGATGTGGATTCTTTCCTACGTAAACCATATACACGGGGAGCATTTGTTTTCCCATGATATCCCTAAACCATCCAAGCCAATTCAGAAAATTTGGGTCATCTCCAGAAAAGCCTATAAGACAGAATTGTGTCTCAATTAAGGCTTGTCTTACGGTATTTACAAATTCAGGGAACTTCTCGGGATAAGTTCTGTAATCTTCCTCTGTTATAATGAACGGTCTGTTGTCTGGGAAAGAGCCATGAACTTTTACAATTCGTGGATGCGGTTGGTATATAAGGGAATCCTTGGAAGTGACTACATTATAACGTTTGAACGATTTAGCTGCAGCATCCTCAAGGAGAGTGTCATAATTCGTCGTAAAGATATCCCTCCAAGGCAATTCTACAAGAAGCGAGTGCAGATATCCCGGAGATATGGAATTGTTAGGTAAGGAGGTTTTAATTAACTCATCAAGAGCATTTCGTCCTTTTGCGCATTCTAATTGTTGGGCGAGCCTAAGTGCTGATTTAAGTCGAAAATCTTTATCAGTTGGAGAATCCCCGAACAGTTCTTTATGGAAATCCTCACATAGTTCGCCCCAATCCTTCATTCTTGAGCCCTCAGACATTTCTGCGTTCTTGCTGAAACCAGCTCCGACCATAATAGAAGCTTTACCCAAAGAAAGAAATCGCCTTAACTGCTCTAATTTCATTCGGTAAGAAGAACTTATCTTCTTATCTATTTCATCAAAAGTTTTTTTGTCCATTGATAAAAATGAATTGTGGATTGAGGATTATGCTATATAGAGAATAGCGGAAGACCTTTCAATTTCTTTCTTGAGACTGTTTCAATTTATCTATTCCGAATAGACAAATCCGAACATTTATATTGACATACTCACGGTTATCTAACCTCTGGAGTTATTATTGTCCGAGCCTGAAGTGTAAGCGTTATAACATGTGAGTTATTACACTCTTTGCATAAAGGAACAATATGAGTTGAACCTTTCTTCGCAAGAAGAAATCTCCCGTCCACGATGTCTTGTGTTAATACTATATGTCCTCCCTGGATTTGTAAAGTTTCAGGCTTACAATCTGGGATTATTCCTTGGTTTCTATAGGCTGCGGCTAATTTTACACATTCAGGGTCTGATGTATCTGCGAAGATTAGTTTGCCGCATGCAGCGCATTGACATCTTCCTGAAGAATTACCAGATAGAGCCATCCATTGATCCGTCCAACACGCATCTTGAATCGACTTTGTTGATTTCGGAACAAGACCTGATGTAAATCTTTTGTTTTGTACTTCTGCAGGTTCGAGCAATTGGATTGATCGAAGTCCAATATTGTTTTCAGACATCAACTCATCCCTATAAATTTTGAGTATTCGTGGAGTAAACATTGCTGCAAGACTTTTAGCTACAGATTGTTCAATGATGTAATATAATCATTCCAATTTAAGGTACAGGAGAGTTTCTTCGTATTATTCCATCAGCGACTTCAAAAAGGTCAAAATTGCTTAGCGGTTCTGAATCGGTCTTGGCAAAGCCATCTTCTTCAAGCAATGAAATAAGCTTTTGGCGAGTCTCGGAAAATATTGGGAATCTCGTTATGTCTTCCTCATTTTCACCAAGTAGCACCTCTCCCATAGCAAAGATAGTGAAATTATACATCGCAGACCAATATTCCATTTCTCGGAACATCAGCCTGTCGTCAGCTACTGGTGTATGTCGTGATGTAATAGTAAAATAATTGTAAACTCTCAATACATCAATCAGCGGGTCAAAGACACCGTCATATTCCCCTTGGTAAGTTTCATCTGGTGAAAGGCGGAAATGAATATTTTCATCTGATTTATAAGTATGTATATTCAGATGTACATATGGATGTCCTTCATGTGGAAGGTCGAGACGAATCAAACGAGGAGTGTCATCTCCAGTTGTAAAGAAAATTTTCAAACGGATCGTATTGCTCGAAGAACCCCGAGTGGATGAATTATCAGAATCAGTCACAGGGGAGGATTCTGTCACGATATCATAAATATAGATATTGGCATATTCTTTCAGGAGGAAAGCGATGAGATTCGCATAAACTGGTCTATATTCTTTATTTAGATTGGGGAAAGTATATGTGTCCATTAGACCTACCCAAAACGTAAGAAATTTGACTTGCATTGCAAAGTCTTTCATCAAGTATTTCTTTCCGATGCTTAATTTTGAGATATTATTCAGATTATAATCATCAAGCATCATGTAGCCTCTGAAGTTTAGAATACGGCTCCTATCGAAAAAGCATGGGGAATACTTGGCATTCCATGAAAACAAGTTTAATTCTTGAGCGCTACTTAAGAAAAAATTGGTTATTGATGAATTTATTGATATAAACGCATTAGTCAAGACATCCGCATCCAATATACCGAAGTCTTGACTATCTTTGCGGATTTTCTCTATCGCTTTTTGGGCCGTATCAAGAAATAGACTTGACTCCAATCCTAAGACCTGAGGGATTCTATTTAGTGAATAGAGGCATTTCCCATGGTTAGGAGTTGTAATTAAAAATTGACAAATTCTTTCATCAGATCTTTCATAAGTGCGAAAATTGATCCATTTCCCACCAAGCTCTATAGGAGCAGGACAATTAATATTCTCAAGATTCTCCCTATAAGGAGTTTCTTTCAATCGGGCATATATTACTTTAGCAGCTAATTGAATCTCGGCAATCGATAAATCCTGTTCATAATGAAAAACGGCAGTAATTAATTTATCCCGTTCTTTGAGCAAAAATAATAGTCGCTCAATATCTTCGCGAGTAAGATTTTTAACATCAAGATCTTCGATTCTGCGAATTTCTTGATTGATTTCCGTTAAGTTCATGTTTTTATAATCTTAATCAGTCCAACGTGTCTTCGGGTGAGAGGGGTGTGTAGGGGCCGTCTTTGACTTCGAGGATGGCGGAGGGTTCGATTACTTCGACTGTGTGCCACTGGCCTTTGGGGATTTGGACACCGTAGTTGCCTATGGTTGGGTCAAGAAGGTAACGTTCAACCTGCCCTCCCATTTCATCGTAAAATATCACAAACATCTTGCCGCGCAGAAGTACATATGTTTCGGCAGTGTGTTGATGACGGTGAATGGGAAGTATGGTGCCAGGAAGCAGAACGTTTATAAGACGCTGTGCCTTGGCATCAAGACTCTCATGCAGATTATAATTCTTGCGCAAACGAGGTGACGCAACTGCTTCCGCAGTCACTTTGTCGAGAAGTTCGTTGTTTATAATCATGTCTGGATAACTTTTGATTTCAGAGATTGGACATACAATTCATTATTCAAGTTCATACTCTTCCATTAAAAGAGACGTGCTTTTTTCTGTTACTAACTTTATGTAGTTCCCAGAGTTTACCAACTCCTCTATGAGGAAGCTTGAGGGATGACCGTATGTATTATTTTCGCCAACCGAAATAACAAAAATCAATGGATCCTTACGAGGTTCCCAACGATCTTCTTCGAGTATATAAGACCAAAGGAGTAATGGGTTAAAATTATCTTTAGAACCATGATGAGGTACTTGAATAGTTCCAATATAATTTTGGCAATCATTACCGATAAATTTATATATTATTTTCAGCGGTTCTAACATATTGTTTAAATTCATATCGCCAAGATATAGACAACCCGGGTTAAAATACTGGGTATAATATCTATGTTCCCAAAATGGACATCTCCTAAGTTCGCAGGAAGGTGTTATTGGAAAAATTTTTGAACGATAGACTACATCATTGAAATTTATCGGTCCAGAATAAACCGCCATAGAATATTCATTAGGAGAACCTATTTTTGAATAAATATTTTTAAGCGTTGTCTTTTTAGTATTGAAATATACTGTATCCAATGACTTTAGTTTCTCTATATCAAGGCCTTTTTTAGGGTCATTGATTAAATTGAGAAAGGTATTAACAATTTCTTTATCTAAACAGGGATTGATTGGGATATAAATCCAATCGCACTCTTTTCCAAAAGTGAATTTAGTTCCGGAAGGTAGTATATTAGGATTCCCACTATTCGATAATTGAGTTATATTATAGGTTTCGATAAAAGTTGGATTGCCAACTTCTTCATCAGTTGGAGAAATCCTAAATAATTTGGCGTTTGGAAGTTTCTTATGTAATTCTTCTTCAAAATTAGCATTGAAACTTGACATTCCAAGTTGATGTCCAATCCAAAAGATAACCTTGTCCCATTCTTTCAACAAAGGGAGGATAATGATATTGGGATTTAATGTCTCGATTCCCTTATAATGGTCAGCGTGGAAGTGGGACAGAAAGCATACGTCAACTTTCCTTTTGGTAGGAAATCCAGTATTCGCTATTCTCGTCCGAAGCCAGTCAATCTTCTCTTTAGAACCACAGTCATAAACGACATTAAATGACTGTTTATCATTCAGTCTAAGCGATTCTGAATAAAATGCTCCTTGTCCTACTGGTTGAAACGTGCGTGTTACCTTAAACATGTTAAATTGTATATGAACAGATTGTAATTTTTGTTTACAGAATTACGATCCAAATACTTAATGACTAACCTGCTTTTATAGAACTTTGGATGATTTGCTCCAATAATTGTCTATATCTAAAGAGAAGATTAAGAAGATCAGATGAATTTTCTGAGTGCTATTTGAAATGCCTCAGCAAAGTTTAATCCCCACTCACTGCCTCTGATAGCCGCAAGACCTTTGATATATTCTGCACTACGAGGATGCGGATATGGCCGCATTACGCCTCTATACATGCTCAGCGCTTTAATTTTGGCTTCAACACATTCTTCACCCAATTCAACATAGCAATTAGGCGTAAATTTTGACATTGCCGAATTAATAGCCCATTCTGAACACGATGGTACTTCCATATACCAAACCTCGTCGATTCTTTTTATTTCTGGGCGACGTTGATGTAGACGAATTGCTTCTTGACAAGCCATCGATGTTTGTAGGTGGTCATTATTCGTATCGGCTGGATGATGGGTGATAATGATATCAGGCATTGAATCAATAATCGCAGATTCAATAAACTGTACCAATTTCAAATGAGAAACGGTATTCATTTCTATATTAGGGAATGTGGCTTCGTACTTATTGTTGATGCCCAGAAACTTCATACTTGTATTTGTGTCATCTTCGAGTTCCTGATCATTTGGGCGAAATGCACGCGCTTTTGCTTCGGTACACATAATCGCCACATCCACATTATCACCTTTTTGGGTCCATTTATATATTGAAGCTCCTGCTCCTAGGGTCTCATCATCAGGATGTGCTACAACTATTAAATATCTCATTACTCAGAAAACTTTTTCGGAAATTATTAATGTCATTTCTCCATTGTACGTTTATCCATGACCTGATCATCTGTCATTTTGGGAGCACGTATAGAATCGTCAGGACGTTGAAAACCAATCACAATTTGAATTGTTCTCAAAAATACAAGCCAGTCAAGTTTTAACGACCAGTTACGGACATAATACAGGTCAAGTTCTGCCATTTGTCTTCTATTTTCCGATTCACCTTCGTGAACAGCTTCCCAACCTGTGATTCCAGGTCGCATAGATTGACGTTCCTTTTGTTCGACGTCCGTCATAACAAGCATTTCCTTAGGTAAGATTGGTCGAGGTCCTATAAAAGACATTTCCCCTTTGAGTATGTTCCATATCTGGAATAATTCATCAATATTGGTGGCTCTAATAATTTTGCCCCAATTTTTTAGACGGACTTCATCTGGCAGATAATTCCCATTTTCATCCCGATCATTTGTCATAGAGCGGAGCTTGAACAAGGTGAATTGCCGCCCTTTAAATCCTACTCGTGTTTGCTTAAATATTGGCGAGGCATCAGGCGACACAATCGCGACAAAGAGGACTCCTATCAGCAGTACTATAACTCCGGGAATAAACAATATAATGGCGAGGAGGACGTCAAATATTCGTTTTATGATTCTATTTGCCATCTATTTCTTATTTTTAGACTTTCATATGAGCTTTGGCTATTCGAGCTATTGATTCTTCATAACTTACCACTCGATATTTACCCTCAAAATGGTTTGACATCTCCATTTGATATGTAATACTTCCGAATGCTTTATGGATGAATCCAAAGCGCTCATATTTTGAAAGAATTTTTAGAATTGGATTAAAAATTCGCGTTAGAAGCATTCTATTATTAACAGAGTTTGCAATATCTTTAACAATCTTACTTGTCTCAATATAACATTCTTGTTGAGGATAAAATATCCCTTTTTGTTTATTCTCGATAATTAGTCGAACTAGCTCGCATAGGTTATCAACATATATCATGCTTTGCTGATTATGAATATTGGGAAATATTGGCATCGTCTTGGCATAATTAACGAGACGAGGGAAGTTATCACGAGCATTTTCGCTATATATCAAAGGTGGACGTATAATGGCGACACTGAATTTATCATCGTTAAGTTTTTCAAGACCTCTTTCTGCCATCATTTTACTTTTTCCATATATAGTTGGCTCTGCAGGAATCGTTTGGAAAGAAATAACTTTTTCTTCACCCAACGCACTCATGTCACCATATACAATCATACTGCTCATTTGGATAAAGAGAGGGACTCCTTCTACTTTGGCCTTTGCTGCCACATCGATTGGAAGTTGGCCATTAACGGCATAATACTGATCTTCAGAACCCATACGTGCGTTTGCATGAGCTAAACCAGATACATTATAAACAGCATCATAATTACGAAAATCCGCATTTTTCCATGCGCCATTCCTACTATCAACAGCATCTATCTGCCAAGTTGGATAGTTCTTATTTATATATTCGGTAAATTTAGTGCCAATGTAACCTCCGACACCAATAAGCATTATTTTCATAGTGAATATTGTTATTTGAAGTTATCCCAGTTTTCAATTACAGCATCCCAAGGACCGCGGTCTACTTTATCATAGATATATACGCATTTGGCATCCTTAAAATCTCGAAGCCACTCAGCAAAAGAGACCATTCCACCCTCGACTCTTTTCGCATAATCAATTACTTCGCTCATCGAGGTGAATGGCTCAAATTCCTTTCTATCGGCTTGGTCGATATATCCGTTCTCCATACCCTTGACCCACAGATAGGGTAATGGCATTCCGGCGAACTTGCATGTAGGGTTCCAGGCAGATGCTCGGAAATTGGTTTCCATAAAATAATAGGTGCCGTCTTTATCAATAAGGAACTCTACCTCAAATATTCCACTGAATCCAATTTCTTCAAACATGGCCTGAAGTTTAGCTTCCATTTCATGATCAGTGAACATACAGACATCGTGATATGGGCTATAATATCCTTGAATCAGATACTTCCATTTCATTTGGGTGATAATCTGCATCTCTTTTCCGGCGTTAATTGTATAACCCTCAAGAGCCATCTCATTCTTCTTATCAACAAAATGCTGAATCATAATAAGAGGACTCGTGATTTTTGCGATAGCAGTTCTCAGCTCGGATTCATTTTCGCAGATAAACACATCGCCCTTCCAACTGCCGGAATTTGGAGATATATCTTTGGTGATGATAGGATACCACAGGTTTTGTGGTATCGGATCACTTTTTCCGATAACGTAAGAATCAAGGACTTTGAATCCATGACGCTTTGCGCATTGCTGGATTTCATATTTGTTCATGAATTTATTGATGCGTCCTTGCTTCTCGGCATTATATGTGATGAATTTGTCCTTCCATTCATCATAATGCAAATCAAAGAATCCTACCGATTTGTCATCTGAGAAAACAATGTAGGGTTTCTTCTCTTGATTCCCATATTCGCGCATCAGAAGTTCATACCCTTCCTCCACGGAATCGACTTGATGCAATCGGGAAATATACTTACTGCGGCAGGCGACTTCATATCGGCGCTTGACAGATATGAAAACAGGATTTATCCCGTTCTCGCCAAAAGCTCGAATCATATTGAGCGGATTATAGTGCTCTAATGCGAACACTATAATTAGATGACCATTATATCGATCATTCATGTGGAACTACATTTTATTTATGATTGTATTGAGATATTCTAATTCAGAGCGTCCATAGCGTTGATCTATCGTGATGGGAATCACATATTTCGATAGCCAATGTTCAAAAGTATTTTCAGGTTGTTCATCGCAGATATAGCTCCACCAATGCCCCTGAAAATGCTTCGCTTTAAAGAGCCTATCAATAAGACCGGAATCCTCTACCACAAGAGGATATACCATTGGAATGGTAGAAGAGTCATAGTACATCAGGGGGTCGATTTGATTTATATCAGCGAAAAAATCGCATGCTATATCAAAATTCTCACGTCGTTTCTTTTGGATATAATCATAGTCGGTGGCGCACAGGATTGATTGGGTCAAAGGAGACATTAACATCGCCTTTTCACTATCTATTCTATGTTCATTGATTGAACGGGCTTCATAAGCCTTACCTTCACAACCATATTCCATACGCATTAATAAAAACGCAGCAGTATCGGAGGAGAATCCTTGCGGATATTCACTGGTATGGAGCTGGGCGTTTTCTCCTATTACATAAGCACCGTCCGGGACCCCCACGAATTTTCGGCAAGAATATACATTCATAGCGTTCTCTACCGGAGCGCAAAAGAAGCCTTGACAATTGTCTACTATAGCGTTATTAAAGTTCCTTGCCAATTCTTTCATTCGATTATGGCTCATTATACCATAATAGTTTACTATAAGTACTGCTTCATCTGCAATAGGGGAAAGATTAATTGGATTCCAGTTATTATCAGTATGATAATATTTGATATTAATGCCTTTGTCAATCAAAGTATCTCGTACTGAATCACACTGGTAGATCGGCAACCAAACTGTTTTACACCCGGTAATTCTTATTGCATGCCAAATAGCTTGTCTACCAGTGTTTAGACGAGCAATATTTGTGGTTTGATTATAAAATTCTTGACCTTTCGGTAGCTGCAGGTCTATGAAAGAACCTATTTCCATTATTTTAAGTATTTGCTTTCTAAAAGAATCCTTTCCAACATTATACCTCGCTCATACCGTTCTTTTGTCATCTGATATATTCCCTCTGAGAGTTTGTGGAGATAATTTCTGTCTGCATACAAAAGTCCCATTTTCTCAAAAAGGTCATCAACGTCTTTACTTCTTACAAGTAATCCGGTTTCTCCAGGGAGTCCAAATTCTTTTGGCCCGGGATTTCGGTTGTTATACAAGGGACTCCCATTGCTCCTGCTTCTTGAAGAACCATTCCCAAACCTTCTCGATAGAAAGGATGAACAAGGCAATCGAATGCTGCCACATAATGTTCAATATCAACGCTGTCGTACTCATGCCAATATATATCGAAGCCCCCGCACCAAGCACATTTAGCTTAAGCTGCGATCTATTTCCGCGGAATTGCGCAGGTCTATGTTCATACAAAGATGCGGACTCTTTTTCACTTTCTCAAGAATCTCGCCATGTAGTTTATCGTTGATGATCATAAATTAGCATTAATATGGGTTACCATTCGAAGCCAAATCGTTCGATATCCTCTTCAACGAGGTTGCTTCCGTTCTGAACTTCGATAAAAGAGAGTTCTGTGGTTGCTTTGAGAGCATGAAGTTGCCCCTTCGAAATGACAATTGTATCACCACGTTTTACTTTTTTTCTTACTCCGTCCAAAACGATTTCTCCTTCTCCGTCGATAAACGTCCAAACTTCGTTGCGAAATTTATGGCGTTGGTAGCTGATGGAGCAACCGGGATTGAGGGTGAGTCGTTTGGTGAGCGCACAAAAACCATCGGGAAACTCTACACTGTCAAGAACGGTATATGTACCCCAGCGGCGTTCTTCAAACATGGGGCGGTGTTTGAGTTTCGCCGCATATTCTTTGACAATTTCGCTTTTCTTTTTCTCGGAAATTATGATGCCATCCGGGGAAGCTGCGACAACAAGATCTTTTGTACCGATACAAAGCATTGGTATTCCGAGCTCATTGAAAAGGTGTGTGTTATTCCCCGAACCATCGGTCATAACATTGCCATACTCAGTATCGTTCAGTTCATCTGTGAGAGTATTCCAAGTCCCCAGATCCTTCCATTTGCCATCATAAAGTACCATTCCAATAGATTTGGCTTTTTCAGCTACTTCATAGTCGAAACTGATTTTGGGGAAGTCGGTGTAATGTTTTACATATTCACGGAAAGTATCGAATGCCATATATTTGCTGACGATGTCGGTCAAATATTTGAGATGGAACGCGAAGACACCCCCATTCCACATAGCACCTTCCTCAATCAACTTTTCAGCCGTAGAGACATCCGGTTTTTCCGTAAATCTTTTGACCTGCCAGCAACCGTCACCGCCTATTATGCTATCGGGAACGACATAACCATACTTAGATGACGGATATGTAGGTTTAATACCCATCACCATCATGTCGGCTAAACCTTGTTGAATGCCATCGGCCATTTTGGCTATGGCCTTGAAGTAACCAATTTCGGTGTATGGGTCGCAAGGCATAACTACAACGACCTCGTCATCATGACAATGTTTCTCTTTTGCAAGATATTCACAAGCCAGACAGATTGCCGGAAATGTATCACGGCGGCATGGTTCAGTAACAATGTCAGCACCATCACCAATCTGAGATATAACAGAATCTTTCTGAGAGGCACTTGTGGCAACTGTTAGCGACGCTTTTAGATCTGCTTCTTTCATTTGCCTTACAACACGTTGAATCATGGATTCACGTTTGTCGCTTCCTTCGATTGGAAGCAAACGTAGAAACTGTTTCGACCGAGCGTCATTCGATAGAGGCCAAAGGCGAGTACCAGAACCACCGGACAATAATATTATCTGCATAGTTAATTTGTTTTTATACATAGAATATTTATCATATTATCAAAAGGATGAAATTATGCTTTCATGTGAGCATTTGCTATTCTTCTGATACTTTCCTTATAGTTCACTACACGATATTCCCTATCAAAATGATTCGATATGCTCATATCGTATGCGATATTACCAAAAGCTTTGTGAATAAAGCCGAACTGCGGGACTTTACTAAGTACTCGCAAAGCAAGATTAAAAATACGCGTCTGCCACATTTTGTTACCTACAGCTTCTACTATATCCTTAACAATTTTACTTGTCTCAATATAGCACTCTTGTTGAGGATAATAGATCCCACCTTGATTGTTCTCTAAATAAGGTGAACCAAATCACAATCACTAGCAGAACTTACCTCCATATACCAAAACTCCTTTTTCGGCTTGGCAGAAGGTTGACGATGAAACAGCCTGATCGCTTCTTGGCATGCCATATATGTCTGCGGTGATCATTATTTGTATCCGAGGTGTGATAAGTAATAATCACATCCGGCTCACTTTCACAAATCACTTGTTCTATGAATTGAACTAATTCCAAATGTGACACGGTATTCATTTATATGTTCGGAAAAGTTCCCTCGTAAATTCTGCCCACTCCAAGGAATTTGTTCGATGCATTCTTATATACATCTAATTTTTTATCTTCGAGCTGAAAAGCACAAGCTTTATACTCTGTACACATGATACAAACATCGACATCGTCTCCATTACCTCCATTACAAGACCATTTATAGATTGAACCTAATGCGCCTATAGTTTCATCAATAGGGTGAGCTACCACAAACAAAAATGTCTTAATTTAGTCGGTAGAATTTTCAAATAGTGTCTAAAATATAAATTTATGTAAGTCAGTTAATAACTTACTTAAACAGATCATCTATAAGACCGGCCACGGAATACTTATAAACAATATTCTTATCAATTTCTATAAACTGGCTTTCTAAAAATTCTTTAGGTATTACCGGATTGTTGATATCTATGACAAGAATATTCTGTGGATTATAATAATCATAATCCTTTATATGAGGATTCGTCGTAATATATTTTCTACGTGCGGCAAGAGCCTCATGTGCTCGCGTAGAAAGGCTCACTTGATATGGCGGGTTAATATCTAATATACAGCGCGTATCATTTAAAACTTCTATCGTTCCCGGTATGGAGATTGGCTTAAAAGAGACTTGACGTATGTTATAAAAAGGGAAATGCATTAAACTCTCTTGCAAAAATCTTATAAATCCGGGCACATACAGATATGTGTAGAATTTTAATCCTTGATTTGCGAATAATTTGCGTAATCGCTTAACCATTTTATGTCGAGGATGATAAAGCGTGCATATAAATTCAAGATCATATTTATATTCTGTAGTATCCTTAACCTTAAGGTAGTCGTTTACAAAAAAAGTTGGTCTGAATCCAATATTATGGGCTTTTGCATCCTCTGGATCAAAAGACATAACTTTGTCGCATGCAGAAAGGACATCATCCATAGCACAACAATGCATGACATCCCATAAATACAAGATGACTTTTGCGTTAGGGAATGCCTCTCGCAACGTATTTATTGTCAGCGGAGTAAATGCTTCGCCTCTGCAAATAAGGATATAGTCATAATTCTTGCCCTCATTTATTTTTACAACTCTCCGAATATATCGATCAAATATCTGAGGTATTTTCTTCTTGAACAAACGTATGATAATCTTCATGTAGGCATCTTCCGAAGGTCGCTCATCGTATTCGTCAACCTTTGCGCCACGCCTTTCAAGTTCCTCCTTAATCGCCTCTCCATAATGTTTGGTACAACCATAAGGAGTGAACAATAATATATTTTTACCAATAAAGTCACACATATTTACACTATGTTATAATGTGGATAAAGTGAAGAATGGCCATCTATCCATAAGCGCATTTCTTTGATTTGTTGTTCGTATGAAGGAACAACAAAAGAGAAATCCTTACGCTTACATATAAGTGTTTTGTCAAGCTGAAGTGTGCTATCAGGATTAATCAGAACCTTTCCATTGCGGAAATACTTGTTGAAAAGTGTGCAGAGATCAAATTTATTGATAGACTCGTTATTAACAAGATTGTAAAGGCCTGTAAGGTTTTCTTTTAGGGCAATATCCATAGCTTTTGCAAGGGTTAATGTCGTTACTCCTGTCCATATTGCTCCCGTATATCCTCCGATGGGGCCATTTTGTTTCATGAACCAGTTAAACAGGCCAATGCCAGACTCCTTGATGTCAGGGCCGATAATTGAATTGCGGAAAGTGAGGTCCTTTGAATTATTGATTTCACCTATAGCCTTTGAACGGTCGTAGAAAGTCTTGCCATTAGGGATGGAGTCTTCGAAATAAGGACCGTCATTACCGGCAAAGACACAATCGGTCGACATATGGATGATGCGGGTCGTCGTGTCCTTAGTAATATCAGCAAGATAGTGAGGGAGGTATCCATTGAGGAGTACAGCCATTGACTTGTTGTCCTCGGCAAACTTATTGAGAAGTCCAATACAGTTTATTACAGCATCATAGTCACTGGCGAGGACAGTCTGCTTGATTAGAGACAAGTCGGATGCATCACCGATTATGGTCTCGTCTAAAAGTGCAGATGCAGAGCGTGCAAAACCTATAACCTTATGCCCCCGCTCCTTTAAATATAGGGAGATGAGGTGACCGGCCATGCCATTGCAGCCAAGTACAAGAAGTTTCATGTTCCATTTGGTCTTATTCTGAACGAATATCTTTAGAATGAGTGCGAGATTGAAGACCTAAGTCTTCGCGAATGAAGGTAAGTTTGAGAAGAAGATTTTTCATTTCCTCAACAGTCAGACGGTGAGTGTTGTGACTGTGATATTCTTCAGATTCGTTAATTTTGACGTTACCACATTCAACTTTGTCATAGTTAAGCCCTCTGCCATCACAAGGAATTCGGTAATACCCCCCCATATCAATGGCTCTAGCCATTTCTTCACGAGTGACAAGAGTTTCGTAGATTTTTTCACCATGACGGCTACCGATGACTTTCACTTCGGTTTTGGCATATTTGGGATCTTTCTGAGCATATACTTGCTTCAATGCCTCTGCAAGTACATCAAGAGTTGCAGCGGGAGCCTTCTGTACGAACAAATCGCCATTTTTCCCATGTTCAAAGGCAAATATTACAAGATCGACGGCATCGTTCAGCGTCATCATGAAACGAGTCATGTTTGGGTCTGTAATTGTGATAGGCTTACCCTCCTCCATCTGATCAACCCACAATGGAATGACAGAGCCTCGAGAAGCCATCACATTACCATAACGAGTACAGCAAATTGTTGTTTTGGACTCCGGACCAAGTTGACGAGCTTTCGCCGTAGCAATCTTTTCCATCATAGCTTTAGAGATACCCATAGCATTGATTGGATATGCTGCTTTATCAGTCGAGAGCACAACAACATTTGAAACACCGTGGGCAATAGCTGATTCTAGAACATTGTTTGTGCCGATAATGTTAGTTTCCACAGCCTGCATTGGGAAGAATTCGCAAGATGGAACTTGTTTCAGAGCTGCGGCAGCGAAGATATAGTCGACCCCTCCACGCATGGCGATGTCGATACTTTGTCTATTGCGCACATCTCCTATATAGAATTTAACCTTTTCGGCTTGATCAGGGTACTGTGACTGAAGGTAATGACGCATGTCATCTTGCTTTTTTTCATCACGGCTGAAGATGCGAATTTCCTTGATGTCAGAATCAAGAAATCTTTTCAAGACCATGTTTCCGAAACTGCCAGTTCCTCCTGTAATTAAAAGAGTCTTACCTTTGAAAATCGACATGATTGTTATTAAGAAAATTTATTTATTGAAGTTTTTTATGTAATCAAGAATAGCTTTATTATTATATGATACCATGAATACACGCTTTATCTTAAGCTTTTCAGATAGGCTCAGATTTAAGTTGGAAATGGCATTTATATAATCATCAGGCGTTTTAGCTTCCGAAAAAAAATTATGGTATTCTTCGTCTATCCCTTCAAATGCTATATTTGTGCCAATAACAGGTGTACCACATGCAAGAGCTTCGATACATTTAACCTTAACACCAGCTCCTTTGAATAATGGTGCAATTTCTGCCCTTGCGTTTGCTATAACTGGATAGGGATTTTCTACAAAGCCAAGATATTCAATATTATCGAATTCATCTATGAGTTTTTTTAAGGAATCCGGGAGACCTCCTCCTATAATTTTGAATTTTATGGATTTTGAAATCGATTTAATTACAGAATGCAAGAACCATTCAAGCCCTTCTGAATTTTCGCGTCTGCTCCAACTACCAAAAAAAATAAAATAGTCTGATTCAGCGTTTGGAAAAGCTTGTTGAACGTTTTTATTTAAGAAGAATGTAGTATTTAGGCTCTTAATACCATAATATTGTTTTAAAAGATTGCTATCTTTTTGACTGAAAGTAAAAGTGATAGTGCCTTTCTTCAGTAATCGCTGTTCCGTATGCATAGCCCAGGGACGGAGATATTGTTTCATTCTCGAGTATTTTTGGGCAATAACATCATGAGACATCATGATTATTTGAGGGTGATTGATATACTTCGCATAAAGAAAAGTCTGGCTAAAATCTAAATATACTAATTTATAATTGTCAGCATTAGCTATATCTTTTATAAATTCACATGTTTCCTTGTCAAATCTTGCAGAAAACAATGGAAAGATTAACGGTTTGTAGATTAATGCTTTTATTTTATCTTTTGTGGATATTACTTTTTCCCTAATAATTCGTATGTTAGAATTATATGGCTGAAAGGGGGTGTCGTCTTCATATCTAAAATATACTAAGTCAATTATGTAATTCTTTGAGAGTTCAGATAAAAGTTGACTAGTATATGAAACCCCAGCACCTTGGTTATCTGGAGTATACGGTGTAATAAGTAATATTTTATTCATCACAAATCAAATCTAATGTTTTTGACCATTTATGTCAAACCGTAAATACCAATTCGACGGTTGTCGGTGATGCCGTTCTACTTCTTGATCTCATGGATGCGGTTGAGTACAAAAGTCGGCTGGCTGTCATTAATTTTCATCGATCCGTCAATCACTTTAGCAAAAGGACAAATCTTAATAGTCTCCGGCAGAGTACCAAAAAACAGCAATATTGTTTTCACTCTTCGGTTTTATATATTATATGTCTAAGTCTTTCAATTCCAGCCTCAAGTGAATAGAAATTTTGATAGTCTTTTATGATATCACTCTTTGACTTATTGTTTAACAACAGTGTACGGATACCGGAGGTAAAACTATCTGGATCATTATACGGACAAACATTGCCAAGAGTCTGCATGTATTCATAACCTCGTGCGGAAACGTCATGTGTGAGTACCGGCAATCCGCTTTTCAATCCATCCATGTTGCGGAGTTTTAGGCCACCACCGCGATCCGTCGGACAGATGTAATAATCTGCCGCATCAAGAATAGGATGCATGTCTATTGGAGAAGCTATGACCTTAATCCCATTTGACTCGGCTAAAGAACATAGTTGAGCAGACGGATCACGTCCGGCTATAGTTAATTCAGCCTTAGGATCTTCTTTTTTTAATAACGGGAAATAATTCTTTATCCAAGGAATCAAGGATTCTTCGGTCTGCTTAGAAGCGAGTCCCCCTGTTATAACATAACGATGACCCCGTTTCTCACCCGCTGGTAACTTATTCTTAAATGGTTTGAATTCAAAAACGCCTAGTACATCAAAATTGCCGGGGCCATAATGTTTTGTTAATAATTCTATGTCATCTCTTGTGAGTGTGAGATTTAAATCGCTTTTCTTAACCGCATTACCTTCGTAAATATATGTCCAAAAAAGACTTGGAAGCAATGTGATAGCGCTGCTGTCTCCACGGAGGTACTCGATCTGATAATTATGATGGATTGTAATCGTCCGCAATCCTAATTTTTTGAACTTTGTAATCAATCCTGAACTCACATCGCTATTGTTAAAAACGACTGTATCATAATCCTTAGGGTCGATATATTGAAAAACATTTTTTTGAAATCGGTTAACAGTACCAAAACATAAATCTACAAATTTCCGCACCTTAGTTCGATAATCAGTTACCGGTATCATCCTGACACGATCTTCAAAAATGTCCTGAGGGGTCATGCCTTCTTTCATCGCATATACTACCGACATTGATTCAGAAAGCATAGCAAAAGCATTTATATAAGCTTTGGTGGCATATACGCCTCCGCTATTACCTCGGAGATATGTATTGGTTATAAAGAGGGTTCTCATTTGTTGGAAATCTTATTAAGCAAGTTATTCTTAAGCAAACTTAATTGTGTGTATTTTACAGGACCGAATAAAGAAAGCATTATAGAGAGAATCTTTCCTTGAGTCGTAGTCTTGGCATTTTCAAAAGAGAAATATCGTTTTTCCCTATTCATCTTATCAATAAAAATATCATGACTTGAGAAATCCGGATTATTCATTTCATGACATGCAGGTTTGCGAACGATACTCTTCGTGAAAAGGATTTCATGTAACAAAGAATTAAAATCAAGTGGCAATTCTTTGTCATCTCGAAAAAGTGAATGTTTTGTAGTGTACCCGAGAATGCCAATAGGTTTAAAGTCATTCCCGTCAATAGTTATCGTAGGGACACCGGAACGCATGCAAACCCATGAACTTCCTGCTGATGAGAAAAAAACATCAAACATTTCCAACAATCGAGTGCTTATAGGAAATAGATACCCGGTTATCAACAACTCTACATTCTTTACACCTTTGAATAAACTTTTAATATTTTCTGCGACCTCTAATCCATTCGGAGCCCCGCCCATCATTACTAATAGAAAATTACTGTCTTTATGAGTATTTGTGAAATTTATAAAGTTTTTCAATGATGGTATAACAAAAGGCTTATCCAACCGAGAAAGGCAACCGACCAAGAAATTATATTTTTCTTTTCTAATGATTGGTATCCATTCGCTATCGATATCCTCTACGACATTATTGCAAAATGCCGGAAGATGACAATCCTTGGATAATTCCGCACTTACAGGGTTAAATGCGGCGAACATATCAGATACCGACTGATCGGTTATGCCAGCTAACTCATGACGCAATAACTTAAACCGGAAAAATTCCCGGAGTGTATCTGAGGTAAGCGTATTCTGTTCTTGCAGTAAATATGCAATATGTTGAGCATTACAGCACTCTGCAATTACCTCAGCCCATGTACATGCCTGTATGCATGTCGATTCAATTACTATATTATCATAATCCCTGTCAAGAATCCGATTTAGAATTCGTGTAATTACGGACTTTCTTTTCTTTTTGGAGTAAAGATAATAGTCAAATCCCAATTCTGGTATGAAGCAGTTATATTGTCGGAGTTCAGCAATATAGATCTTACCTTTTTGAGAAGAGATGACATCCACTATCCACCCTTTTTCCTGCATATATAAACATTTATTGCGGATGTACATCTGAGCACCGCCCATGTTTATAATGCTTGGGGTGATAATAACGTATTTTTTCATCTATGTGCTTTATTTTTTTCTTGTCTTGAAATGACATCCTCAAGTTTAACACGAGGAAACATTTCCAGACATCCACCCCGAGTGGCATTGAAAATCTTTATTCCATGAGATTCGGCAAACTCCTTCGCCTTACCATACGAAGAAAACAACCTGTCGGTAAGTTCTCTAAAACCTGGATCGTAATGTCCTGTCTCAATAAAGTGTTGTTGTTTGCCCAAATAGGAACAATCTGCGCCTAAAAGATAAATTTCTGAGAAACCCATGTAGGTCGCTAATTGAAGGATGGAATAGGTAATCGAATAGCCATCATAAATACGGACATAACAATCATCACTATATTTAGCAAAAAACTTTTTAGTATATATCATCTCGTAAATATGGTAAGAACCACACATATGCCAATAAACCCAATCTTCCGGTGTCTTAAGTTTTTTCCTATAATAATATGGCGCAAAAACAACACCATTGTCTGTATAGAGAAGGGTATCCTTTATTTTTTCGAAAACGTGCACATCCTGTATACCTAAGAAGTCCGGCTTCCAATCTGTCTTATCATGAATCAGACAAATGGAATTCATGCCGAAAACATATTCTCCCTCGAGCATTTCCAAGTCACTGATTGTCAGGCTCGGCCCAGTACAGGTGATAAAGCAGCGTTTCCCGACGTACTTATTATGGTATGACTTTAATTTCTCATATCTTGCATCCTTAAAGCCGAATTTACGAGGCAGGGATGATATATATTGCACTGCAGCCTTTGACTTGAATTTTAAGTATATAGAAAATTGTTTGACATAGTGCAAGGGCGCCGATAGAAAAGACTCATGATAAATCTTATATAAGATCGGATGAGAATTAATGATGTTATCTTTCATAATTTAACATACTATTATTTGTTAAAATTATAATCATTGGCATAACGATGAAGATAAAGATCTCTATTACAGGAGTAAATACATTATTTAAGAACCCATATAATATAAAGGTAAGAAACACAACGTTTGTGTATTTTAATATAATTCTTTTATTTGTAAGAGACCGGAGCTTATTGTAATATGTTTTTAGAATCTTGTAAAAAACAAATGCGCCCAATAACCCATACCTGCCCAATACATCTATGAATTCAGAGTGATTACCGATGCCGGATTTATGCAAATCCATACCAACTGATACTGTATGATCGCCGATTCCTATAAGTATTGACAGGGGGATTGATAAAAAAGATCTCAAACTTGTCTCTGCGAGTGCTATGCGCTGGGCCATACTGCCCTCGGACAGAGAGTTAACATCACCACTTGACCGAGTAAAACTTATAAAATCCTCAAATCGTTCTGCCAATCTTGCTGAATCTAAATTTTGAATAATCCATAGCAACAAAGGAACTATAACAAAAGATGCTACCGATATAATAATAACCGTTGAAGAAAAATAGTATAATTTCCTACTGTTTTTACGAGGTTCGAACCGAGCAACCAACAATGCAATAATTTCTACCAGCAAGAGCAAAACAGCTGTTCCTCTTGAATTAACGAATAATATGTAAAATACGTTCAACCCACAAAAAATTAGAATGGTAATTTTGAACAGCTTACCATGCACGGTTTCCCATAGCATGTAACAACACCCAATGCTGAATAAACAAACTGCGATAAAGGACGTAGTTGCGATATTCATTAAAACACCATATTGAATCGACAGCTCAGAACTTTCTTGCAGTTCAAAAACATTTGGAAGAATTACCCAAAGATTAATATTATAGATCAGATTTGCCAGAAATATAATGACGATAAAACATAGTAAAGTTTTTATTTCCTTTAAATTATATTTCCTTATTATGAAATACCCCATTGGCGGAAGCAAATAATAGGGTAGTCTGGAAATAAAAAAGCTTAAATTTGTGCTGGAAAAGCCTAAAACTGTCATCATTATTGATATAAATGCATAAGCCATCCACCACCTTGATTCTTTATTAAATAAAACGACAGATATGTTACATATAGTAAACGAATGAATCAACCAGAATAGTGAAGAACATAAGGGTATAAAAAATGAATAGGTTCCTTCAATAAAATGAGTATAGTAATACAACGTGATTAATATAATCGGAATCATATTAATCATATAGTTTAATCTTACCTTTTGAATGACTTTGCTCATCGTTTCAAAATAATAGATTTAATTTCTAGATACTCAGGCAACTTTGTAGCCTCTAAAATAGCAATAGCCCAACCAAGTCCAAAGAGAATCTGAATTGGTAATATAGCATATGGTGAAAGATTGACAAAACTTAACCCATAGACAGGTAATGCAATAGCTACCGCTACACCGAATAATGGTAATACATCCCTAATCTGATCCATAATACCATAGTTTAACAGAGGCTTTGAATAATATGCGTTGATATAATAAGCGACGAGTCCGATAAAAATATCAGCTCCTAACATCCAATAGATATTAAAAAAAATACCTAACAATATAGGGATTATATGTAATAATGTTTTATATATCTTGATTAACAAGGTCAAATCACTTCGTCCCAAAACTTGTATGGCATTTAAATTTAGTGAATGTAGAGGATATAACATAGCTGTAAAACAAATTAACTGTAAGTAATTTGCGCATTCGACCCATTCCTCTCCAAGGAGTACCATAATCATAGGTCGAGCCACAGCTGCAAGACACATCATTAGGATAAAAGTGGGTAAACATGTAACCTTTATCACTCTACGATATGCATTTTTCAATCGTACAAGATCATCTTGAATAGTGCTTAAAACTGGATAACTAACCCTCTGAACAATAGTTGTGATATTACCTGAAAATACATCTGAAAAACTTTTTGCACGAGAATATTTACCCAACGTTGTAGGGGAATAAATCTTGCCAACCACTATATTAGTGGCCTCTCTAGAAATTGAATCAAGAATTCCGCTAACTAACAACTTCCAACCAAAGGTCCAAAGTTCCTTAAAACTTTCGATAGAAAACCGCAATAAAGGAGTCCATCGATTAAAAAACCACAACAAGATGGTATTTAAAGATGATTGTGTAAGATACTGTGCAACGAGAGCCCAAACGCCAAAACTATAATAAGCTAACGCAATGCCTACCACTCCGCTTGATAGAGATGCTGTCAAAGAAATTTTCGTTTGACTCTTAAAATCAATCGATTTTGTTAATTTTGCTTTTTGAACAATTCCAAGAGCGTTAATTAATACCGATATTGACATTACTCTAGAAAGTGCAACTAGTTCACTCTTCTCAAAGAAATGAGCAATAGCCGGTGCTCCACAATAAAGAATTCCGCCCAACAAAATACTTATAGAGATGTTGATATAGAATACGGTACAATAATCAACCTCTGTAGCATTATTTTTTCTAATAATTGCATTTGTGAAGCCTCCATCAACAATCATATTAAAAAAATTGATGAATATGGTCACAATTCCGATCAAGCCATAATCTGTTGGTCCTAACAATCGTGCAAGTATTATACCAATTATAAAGCTTATTCCATATCGAGCTATTGCTTCTATTGCGCTCCATATGGTACCTTTGACTGTTTTGTGTTTTAATGATTCTTCAGCCATTATACTTTATCTATTTGTTTTCACAATCAAATAGAAGATCTAGTATACAAGGAAAAGAAGTGAGTATTGCAATCGAGTTTGAATCCATTGGTTGGTTTCAGTTAATAGGTTTAAATTAACTGAACTACGACTCTACTTTGTGGGCAACGTGTAATGTGATTGCATGCTGGATTGTTATCTTTTCACCCTACCGCAACTGTCACCGTTCATCAAACGATATACATCATCAACACACACTAGGTTGTAGTCACCTTTAATCGTATGTTTTAAACAAGATGCAGCAACCGCAAAATCCAACGTTTTTTGGTCATCTCCATTAAAAGATAAAAGACCATATATGAGAGCACCCATGAATGAATCGCCACCACCAACACGGTCCACTATATCTGTAATATCATAACGACGCGATTGGTAAAGTTGCTTGCCATCATATAAAACGCCGCCCCAAGTATTGTGGTTAGCATTGATAGTTCCTCGTAGAGTTATAACCATCTTCTTACAACGAGGGAACTTCATCATCATCTGATGACAGACAGAAATAAAAGAGCTCTGATCTATATTGCCTTCGGTTTTAGATGCATCAAATTCTTGTGGCTTAATGCCAAATACTTTCTCACAATCTTCCTCATTGCCAAGGATGATGTCGCATTTATCTACCATTTCGGGTAACACATCGGTAGCCGCTTTGCCATAATTCCAGAGATTATCACGATAGTTTATATCACAAGATACAGTTATACCAAGGTCGTTGGCAGTTTTGATAGCCATGAAACATTCTCGAGCAGCATTCTCTGATATTGCCGGAGTTATACCTGTCCAATGAAACCAATCGGCATTCTTGAGGATTTCTTTCCAATTGATAGAACCCTCATCAACAGTAGCAATCGAACTGTCTTCTCGGTCGTAATAGACTTTTGAAGGACGAGCATTGCTTCCCGTCTCAAGATAAAGGATGCCCATTCTTTTCCCCGATCTCTGAATATGTTCAACACCCACCTTATATCCACGAAGTTCCATAATACAGCGTTCGGCGATAGGATTGTCAGGCAGGCAAGTGATGTAATCCGTTTCTATACCATAATTAGCAAGCGAGACAGCTACATTGGCTTCTGCGCCAGCGTATGACACATCTAAAGTATTTGATTGTACGAGTTTAAGATAGTCAGGTGCACCAAGTCGCACCATAATTTCTCCAAATGTAACTACTTTCATTATATCGTTATATTAATTAGGTTTGAGATACACTAATTACTCATATAACATGACAAAATCCTTAAGAGTGATTTCCATAAAGATTCTTATACATTATTTCTGCTATGGTAAAATCATCCGGCCAATCAATATCAAATGAATGAAGTTCGTCCATGATGTGAAGGAGAGGATGCTGACCGATGCGATTTTTTTGCTCGGTATAAATCTCTCGCTTTGCGAGGAATATCGAATGATTAATCTCATACAAAGGTTCCAAGTCCTGAGTTCTTGGCCAAGGAATATCCGTTGTATTATTAACCAAAACTCCCTCTTTATTTAGAAGGAAGTTCTTCAATTCTGTTACCCCGACCAAAGAATCATATCCTTCTTTAAGCTTTGAGAGATACAGTTCAATGCCTTTATCGTATTGCTCCGCTCCTGCCAACGGAGTGGTGACATGTCCCCAAAGAATGTGATCGGCATCCGTTATTGATGGGACATAGCAAATTAGGTCCTGCAGATTTGTACTGCTAAGACAAAGTTCTTCCGGGCGAGGAATAATACGCATGCGGCTATCATGAGTATAGTGTTCTGCAACATCAATGCTCCGCTCGTCATTTGAGGAAAACAATATCTCGTCAATATATTTTGTGGCAAGTAATTGCTTTATTTTGTTTTCCACAAGACCTCCCGCAAAACCTGCAAAAGGACGGGTGTTTTTATCCTTTACTCTCTCACTGCCCTTTCGAGTCGGTAAGAAAAAGGCAATTTTATCTGACATAATTAAATAAACTGGTAAATGGATTCAATGTCTAAAGACTTGTACAATGAGGGAGTCAGGGACTTTAGCATAATATTCTGGGTCTTTTTGAAAGTTTCAAAAAGTATTTTATTTTCATTGGTTAACTCCATTTCCTTTTCGGATAGGATTTCTCCTTTATAGCCATCGTACCCAATTATATTTACCTCCTCTGTTCCCATTTCAATAGCCGTCTGCAAAGCAAGTGCTGTACAGGAATCTGAATATTCCGTAGTAAATGATATCTCATTTAATTCATAAGTTAATTTTTCCGCGAAATTAGGAACCTCCGTACCCATCAGTCTGGGATAAGGAGCCAACAGACATGTTCCGTTAAACTCATCTTCGTGAAGATGTGCACAAAGACGTTTGGCCTCATTTCCTACTAGACAATAATACTTTGGATTTGACAAGGTATTATAAATAGCGGCGTATCTGGCAGTCACAAAGATGACCGGCATCTCAGGATGAAGAGACAAGAACTGCTTAACCGCATCCTGATGCTCTACACATGAATTCCCTCCGCCAATAATCATTACTTTATCATAATGATTAAATTTGATGAGCGGATATCTTGCATTGTCTTTTTTGTTGTTTTTTCGATTATCCAAAGCCCTGACAATACTGTTAAAACTGTATGTTCGGTTGGTGACCCACTCCATTACTTCTTTCTGAGGTATTGAATTGGCTCCCGACAACATATAAGGCAGATTTGTGCCCCATTTATACTGTTCGTATAACGGATAAAAGGCGGATACAATCTCTTCAAGCACATTAAAATCGACATCCAGACCTTGCTTGTTTAAGTAAGTAAGCAATAACTCCATATTAAGATTGCCGGCACCGCGGCCCATGCCAAGAATGGTGGCGTCTACATAATCAATCCCAAGCTCAATGGCAGTCAGGGTATTGATTAATCCAAGCTGCAGGTTGTTGTGTCCATGAAAACCTATAGGTACTGTTGTGTTGGCTTTTACCGTTTTAAACAATTTCTTCACTTCATCAGGTGTCACTCCGCCAAAAGAATCTACCATGCAAAACAAGTCTACAACATTGTCAAGCTGATTCAATTTATCAAGGAATCCCTCATATTCATTCCATTTTGACATGTACATTGTATTGAACCCGACTTCAAAGCCCATGGATTTAATCTCCTTTGCAAGAACGAGGGCTCTGTCAAAATTCTTTGGGTCAATGGCAATACGGATCATATCCACCAGTCCCTTAATGGGTTTCAACAAGGATTCCAGATCGCTTGGCCGAGTGTTTTTCTCATTGAGCATCACTGCAATCTTTTTTGTACACATTTTTCTTATGTGCTGCAATGATGCAACCGGCGAATAACCAAATTCCCCAAGATATTCCTTCGAAGCATTATTACGATAACCGACTTCCAAGTAGTCAATAGGAAGTTTATTCATCCCATGAATGTATGAGTCAACTACATCTCTCGGAAAATCCCAAAGAGTATAGTATCCTCCGTCGCGAAGGGTGCAATCTAATATTTTCATAAATTTTATTGAATTAAATAATCCATACGAATGTGTCTCTTAGTAGAGAGCGAACTTAGGTTTTGGATGTATTTTTGTATTATCTCGTAAGTTGGATTATAGATCTATCAGACATCGTAAGGTGTTAAGCCTGAATGTAAAATAGCATCATTTAGATATTTCTAAAATTCTAATTTTATTCGGCTGAGTCTTTGGGTTGTTCTGAATTTTTTCAGCTGGAATCTTTCCAACGGGAATCTTTTTCGCCATATTCTCAAATTGTATAGCCTGGGTATATGCGTTTGCCATTTGAGAGCGAGATAATAATCTCTTTGGATTTTATAGCATCGATTCGGTTACCGCCGGGAAGTTTTGTGACGGGGAGTAGGTCCTATTATTATTCGGAAATTTTCGGTACTCTCATCAACGTCTATTAACCAATAGTCGTTGCCTTGGACAAGTATTAACTATTGGAATTAAAGACGTTGTTTGTATACTTTCACACAATTATTTTCAAAACTCTTTGCATAATCAGTAAATGCTATTCAGATTTCTGATAACGTATTATTTTTGCAGGCACCCCAACGGCAACAGCATAATCTGGCACATCTTTGGTGACGACAGCTCCAGCTCCTATTCGGGCATGGCGTCCTATGTAATGACATGTCGGCATGATAATCGCACGAGATCCAACTAATGCTCCATCTTCAATTCGCAGTTCAGTTGCAACTACTTTATCAGATGCCTCATGGTAGTCTGAATGAAATGGATGATAATGAGTTTCTATTATCACACCGTTTGTAATGGTTACGTCATTCCCAATTGAAACGTTCCCAGAATAATCTATAAAGACATGTTTGGCCAAGAGTACGTTATAACCAATGATAATACTCCCTTCAAGATAATGCTGACGGGAAATATTAACGTCATATTCCACCATCAGACCTTTTCCGGCATTAAAACGTTTTGTATATGCTTGTCTACGAGCGTTACGTCTTGAAGCTGCTTCATATTTGATAGAGGAATATTTAATCAAGAATTCCCTCGTCTTACGAAAATCTTCTTGCCATTTGTCCCGTCTAATTCCTGCTATACGATATTTTTCTCCGACAGCCTTACGATTGTCTTTGCTGAGATTCCAGAATTCTTCTTTCAAATATTGGTTAGACCACATTTTATAATGAAAGAAACAGTACAATATATCTAAGAAAACTCTAAGTGTATTCTTAGACGATTGCAAATTTACGGTCTTAGAGTGTTTCCAACCGTAATGAACAATTTGCTTTAACCTAATTAAGTTCATATTGTATTACCAATTCCGTAGACTAATTTAAATGCTATCGGATACCCCCCCCATTTGCATTTGTTAACATTTCAAACAAACTTATTACCATTTCTTTAAGGCTGTATTCTGGCACCCAATTGAATGTAGTCATAAACTTTGTAGCATCCATGCCGATTTTTTTATCTGTGCCATTATCATTAACAGTAATATTTACTTCTGATATGGCATAATTTTTCTCCGCTACGTCTTTAACTGTTTGAGCTACCTGTTCAATGGTATAATTCTGAGAGGTGCCAAGATTATAAATTCCGGGGAAACTTTTATAATTTAATACTGCCACAAGCGCTGTCGCCACATCACGTACATCAATAAAAGAGACGATCTGTCGTGGGGAAATAAGGTTGATAGGCGTTCCAGTAAGTGCATTTTCCACAAACACTTTCATAAATCTGGCATTTTCAACTACGGATGCAAGCCGGATGTTGTATAATTCAATATTTGTTCCTTCAAATATCTCATTACAAAGTAGTTCTGAGGAATATTTCCCCATAGCGTACAAATAATCAGGGTTACACTTGCCTGACTCCGTCACTAGAGGTGTATAATTGCTGCCATATACACTTTGCGATGATATATTTATAAATTTCCTAATATGTTGTCCTTTCGCCCAATTTGCCAGATGGCATAAATATACTAAAGACTGAGCGTAATCTGCACCAATTGAAGAACGTGCAAATGCGGTATGTACGCATATATCAATATGTTGAGAATTACTAATTAACTCCTCCAACGTGAGATAAACAATCCGTTCTTTAAAATTTTGATATCTTTTCTTAAGTTTATCCGTCGTTCTGGAAACAAGAATAAGTCTATAATCTGAGTGATGTAACAAATAGATTGTCAACTCAGTAGCCACCAATCCGGTTGCGCCGGTTATAAGAATATTCATTGACATATTTTCTGATATGAATAATTCTTTATTATCATTTCTTCGCCATCTTCACCAAATGCATGAATACCCTCTTTGACTTTATCCATTTTTTGAAGTAATTCTTCTTTTTCATGAGCCGTAAGAAGTATTCTGACACCTAACTGAGCAAGTTTTCCGATGATTTTATCATCTACTACTGTTCCGACAGAGTGTGAAACATGGATTGCTCTCACTCCATTAATATTCATGGTTTCATCAAGGCCTGAATAGGAGGAAATTTTACCTTCTTTGAGAAGTAGTGACACATTGGCCATGCAGCATTCTAGAGGATTAATTTTTTTGAGACTCGATGTGTCAACTTTATTCCCGACTGCATAATCAATCATTGCTTTAAGATGATTAAAACCATACTGAGCCTCCATCAAATGATGTTCTAATGAGCCGGTGAGCCGATATCCCATTTCATAAACAATATAATCATCATCTTTTCGGAAAGTTTGGATAAATACCATTCCTTCATTCATGCCAAGATCATTGAACATGTTTTTAATGTTATTATCTTCCTCAGAAATAAACTTTGATATTCCTATTGAAGGAAATGTATATCCCACAGGTAATTTCAGCGTGTTATTGTTCTGCTCATACATCCACCGATCACCGATACCGAGCAAATACGCTTTACCCTCATGAAGGTAATAAAATATTGTAGCCTCTTCTGATTGAATTAGTGGTTCAATAATGACACGTTTGCTTCTTGAAAAAGTAATAGACTCGGCATATTTTTCCTTGAATTCCGATATATCATGGCATATAAAAATTCCTCTTGCGCCACTGTTGTCAACGGGTTTTACGATAAGGGGGAAAATCGTTTTCCCTTGTAAAACCTCCTCATATGTGTATTCCGGTACTACAGGGATATTATGTTCTTCACAACATTTCTTAAAAAGATATTTATCTGTAGTGATACGTATACTCTTCTCATTAGCGTAACATGGAAGGCCAGCAACTTGACATATTTTGACATAAAAGGGTAATAATACATCTGCATAACCCATTAGGACACCGTCAATTCGTTCTTTTTGTATAAGATCAACTACACCGTTGATATCTGTGGCACTTACCATAAAGTTCTTATCCGCCAAAACTTTACAAGGTGAATCAGAATTATAATCCGTGACATATACGTCCAAACCCATTTCTTTTGCAGCAAAAAAAATTTGTTTGGAAATGGTTGTACCACCTAATATTAATATTTTTTTCTTCATTGTGAATTATTGAATTAAACTGCAAATCCGATCCATATCATCAAAGTCATACCTTTGGTCAATTGGAATTGGAATAATTTCGTTCATGAGTCTGTATTCTATATCGGAATTATCGCACCACTCCCTGACATTAGGCCAATAAGTCGCGACAAAAACTTTATTTTCTATAAGCTTATCTCTAAGTAAAGCATCCGACGTCCTATATGGGTATACCATGGGGCATATAAACTCTGACATATCAGGTATATTTAAGTTATTGACATGTCCAAGTTCCCTATGTACATATCTAAAGTTATTTCTCCGAATTTTTAAAATTTCATCAAAATCAATTGATTGCAAAATCTTCTTCGTTAAAAAAGACATTGATTTCATTGGAGAGACAGACAGAACCTGTGAATTTTCTCGAAATTCTCTATACCCTGACTCAGGGCCACAATCTATCCTTCTTAGTAAAAAAAGGCTACGATCAGTCGAATAATCTTGCTCTAACTTATATTTTCTTTCTTCAGTTGTATATGCGATACCTCCATCTGGAACACCAACGAATTTCCTAGGGCTATATATGGCTTTTGCCCCAGTTATTTCCGGAGCGAATAAAGCCTGCGCGTTGTCAATAATAAGTTTACTACCCAATTTTTGAAATAGCACTTCAGCATAAGAGTCTTTTATTCCGAAATAATTATTTGCAATTAGATATTCGTTTTTATTTAAATTCGGAATATTAGCAATCTCAAGATTTTCATTAATGTGATAAAACTTATATTCTATGCCTAGCCGCTGTAAAGGTTCGATTATAACATCACATGTGAAATAAGGGATATAAACTGTTTTGACCTTATCACCCAACTGGCGAAGTATAAACTCCAAAGCATGTCTTCCAGAATTGAATGCAGGACAATTCGCATGTGGAAATTCATTATTTCGACGTTGTAATTCGAGTTCAAAATAGCCCCCTATTTCCTTCATTTCAGAACAATTTTAATCAAGTTGGATAATCTCGATTGAATATCTGCCATAGTTTTCTCATCAGGGAAGCGCATAAACACAATACCGAGAGCTTTGCCAGCCCCATCAAATTTTTCCACGATATCTCCCGGCTTCTTATAATGCACTCTGCGATAAATGAATGGCTCGAGTTCGCTTGAATAAGCGACGTTTTCATAAATTCCGTCCGAAAGGCTATGTAGCACGTATGTCATATAACATCCCTTGGGCTTGCGAGGGTTTAAGTTTATTGGGACACCCATTGCAGCCAAGACATTAGCCTTAATTAGGTCGATTCCAAAAGCGTCAGAGAGTTGAATAGGGATCATGTTTCCACCGGCCCTGGGGCCTAATTCAAGGAAATGAACATTGCTATTATCATCAAGAATTATTTCAACGTTCATTTCACCTGTTTTAATACTCAATATATCAATGAGACGTTGAAGTTCTCCCCTTATTGCGCTTTCCTGCGAGGGCGTGATACCAGAAGGTAATCTTTTACCAATAGGTATCAAAGCCTTACCATCATTCTCACGCATACATGCCATTTGTCCGAGCAAGATAATTTTGCCTTCTTCAATAAAAATGTCACCACCAATGACATAAGGGAAACCTCTTTGGATATATTCTTCAGCAATAAGTATTTTGTTGCGGGAATACTCGTCTGCGTGTGCTATAGCCTGCTTTAAGTTATCCAGATTATTGAGAAAAGTAACGCCTTTAGACCCTGACGAATCGGTGGGTTTAATGACTATCGGGAATTTTAATTTTGAAAGTTCCTTACTTAACTCGTCTATGGCAATTTCAGGCGAAAAAGTGATGGATGCAGGACAGGCAAAATCATTATCCTTAAGGAACTTACGGAACTCATGCTTAACGCCTAAAATCTCAATGGATCTTGCTGGATTTGATGGCAATCCGAGGCGTTCGCATACAATGGCGGCCGGAAGCGCTGCCGGATCGGAAGCATAAGCGAGAATGCCTTTAGCTTTCTCCTCTTTGGCTATTCGATAAACTGCTTCTATATCAGTAGTACTTTCGGAATACCATTTATCGGCAACAAACTGCCCGGGATTATCCGTAAGATAATCAATCAGTACCGTTCTATATCCAAGCTCTCTGGCCTTTTCTATGACGGGAACTTGTTGCCGTGATCCGCCAAGGAGTAATATGGTCTTTTTCTCGCTTGTCATTTGAAGAATTTTAATACCCGCTCAATATCATCCTCACTCAAAGCATGATGCATGGGCAGGCAAAGGACAGTATCGGCAAGTTTATAAGCTTCAGGAAGATTTTCTTTTGTTGCCGACGGTAATCCTCGGTATGTAGAAAATTCAGAAATCAGAGGATAGAAATAACGGCGCCCAAGAACGTTCGCTTCTTTCATCTCAAAATATAGCTCGTCGCGGGTCTTACCGAATTTCTCTGCATCAATAAAGATGGGGAAATAGCTGTAGTTGTGACGAACGCCAGGCATATCATCGAAATATGTTATACCCGGTACATCACGGAGTGCTTCGCGATAACGCTGCGCTACTTTTTGACGAGCCTCTATGGCCGCGTCAACCTGACGGAGATTAAGGATACCATAAGCGGCTCTCATTTCATCCATTTTAGAATTAATGCCCGGCGCGACAACTGTTGTTTCTCCGGCAAAACCAAAATTCTTGAGATAGTCAATGCGCCGCTTTGTCTTCTCATCATGCATTACCAGTGCGCCGCCTTCGATTGTATTATATACTTTTGTAGCATGGAAAGAGAGTGTCGACATATCACCGGCATTCAATATCGATTCCCCGTCGACTTCTACACCAAATGCGTGTGCAGCATCATAAATTACTTTTAACCCATACTTATCTGCAATCTCTTGTATTGCCTTTGTGTCACATGGTTTTCCATAGCAGTGAACCGGCATGATTGCTGTAGTTTTTGGGGTAATAGCTGCTTCAATCTTATTAGGATCGAGTCCGCAGTTCGAAGGGTCAACATCGACAAATACAGGCTTGATTCCATTCCACCAAAGCGAATGGGTAGTTGCTACAAAACTATACGGAGTCGTGATAACTTCTCCAGTAATGCGCAAAGCCTGAAGCGCGGTTATGAGGGGTAATGTTCCGTTTGTGAACAGGCTTATATAAGGTACTTTTAGATATTCGGCCAATTCTTTTTCAAGCTGTTTATGGAAACGGCCATTGTTAGTTATCCACTTGCTTTCCCAAATTTCCTTTAAAAGAGAGTTAAACTCTTCTAAATCCGGGAGCAGAGGAGATGTGACAGTGATTTGTTTATTATCCATCTTATTTTTCTACTATCTATTTTTGTACATTTCTTCGTAGTAGCGTTCGTAGTCACCGGAGGTGATGTTGTCCATCCAGTCCTGATGGTCGAGGTACCAGCGGACGGTCTTTTCGATGCCCTCCTCGAACTGTAGGGAGGGTTCCCAGCCGAGTTCCGATTGGAGTTTACGTGAGTCGATGGCGTAACGCATGTCGTGACCCAAACGGTCGGTGACGTAGGTTATAAGTTCGAGACTCTTACCTTCAGAATTACCGAGTAGACGATCTACGGTCTTGATGATGACCTTGATGAGTTCAATGTTCTTCCACTCGTTGAAACCGCCGATGTTATATGTCTCGGCCACTTTGCCTTTATGGAAGATGAGGTCAATGGCTCGGGCGTGATCTTCTACGAAAAGCCAGTCACGAACGTTATCTCCCTTGCCGTATACAGGTAGCGGTTTGCCGTGGCGAATATTGTTGATGAACAGCGGAATCAGTTTCTCGGGGAACTGATAAGGGCCATAATTGTTCGAACAGTTAGTCACAAGCGTCGGCATTCTGTAAGTATCGTGATAAGCACGCACAAAGTGGTCGCTCGAGGCTTTCGATGCTGAGTACGGTGAATGAGGATTATATTTTGTCGTCTCGAGGAAGAACTCTGTGCCATAAGCCATATCATCCTCGCTAGAGGCCTTGGTGGTGAAGGGTGCCGGCACGCCCTCGGGATGGGTCAGTTCGAGCGCTCCGTAAACCTCGTCTGTCGAGATGTGGTAGAAAAGTTTCCCTTCGTATTTCTCGGGAAGCGATTCCCAATATTCCTTGGCAACCTGAAGAAGTGCGAGAGTGCCCATCACATTTGTGCGGGCGAATGTGAACGGATCTTTTATCGAGCGGTCGACATGGCTCTCGGCTGCAAGGTGGATTATGCCGTCAATCTTATGCTCACGGATTATACGGCGCATGTCGTCAAGGTCTGCGATGTCGGCTTTGACAAAGGTATAGTTCGGTTTGTCCTCGACATCCCTGAGGTTCGCGAGATTGCCGGCATAAGTGAGTTTATCGAGATTGACGATATTGTATTCGGGATACTTGTTCACGAACAGACGCACAACATGTGAGCCAATAAACCCGGCACCACCGGTGATTAGTATATTACGCTTCATGTTTTTTCTTTAACCTCTTGCGATTGACCTCTTCAATTACCTGAAGCAGGTATTGTCCATATTGATTTTTAAGCATCGGTGCTGCAATCTCCCTCATTTTCTCTTCAGATATCCATCCTTTGCGATATGCGATACCTTCAAGACATGCTACCTTAAGACCCTGGCGATTCTCTATAGTTTCAATGTAGTTTGATGCATCGGCCAATGATTCATGAGTTCCGGTGTCAAGCCATGCGAATCCTCTGCCAAGAAGTTGAATATTGAGTTTGCCCTCTTCAAGGTATGACTGATTCAAAGTAGTTATCTCCAATTCCCCACGTGCTGAAGGTTTGATTTCTTTAGCCTTTCGGACAACAGAATTAGGATAGAAATAAAGACCTACTACCGCGTGATTGGATTTTGGATGTTCCGGTTTTTCTTCTATGGAGATACATTTGCCGTTAGCATCAAATTCCGCCACACCATATCTTTCAGGATCCTTGACCCAATAACCGAATACAGTGGCTTCATCTTTCTCTTCAGCATCTTCAATTGCTTTTTCCAACTTGGGAATGAAGTAACTCCCATGAAAGATATTATCTCCAAGAATCATGCATGTCGCATCATCCCCTATAAATTCTTCACCAAGAATAAATGCCTGGGCCAAACCATCTGGAGAAGGCTGCACTTTGTATGAAAAGCGAACTCCAAAATTACTGCCGTCGCCAAGCAGTTCTTCGAACATCGGCAAATCTCTCGGTGTGGAAATGATGAGAATATCACGAATACCAGCCAACATCAAAGTCGAGATTGGGTAATATATCATCGGCTTGTCATATATTGGCAACATTTGCTTGCTTACACCTTTAGTAATCGGATAAAGCCGTGTGCCGGAGCCACCTGCAAGGACTATACCTTTCATGTATGTTACTTATTAAGATGATTATTTTTGAATAGCACCGACGGACATTACCTGATTCAATTATACATTGTAGAAATATGTATTACATGATTCTAATGATAAAAGAATCCTATTGAATCTTAATTTGGTTATGCATCTTTACGGGTCTCAAACGCTAATGCCAACTGATATGCCTTAAGGTCAAAATCGTTTAGGTCTTTGCGTTTGACTAATTCGTTCAGGACGTCGACATCTAGTTTCTTCATTTCCCTCGAACTCAATACCGATGGGAACAGACTGCGAACAAACTGTCTGTATGCAGTCAGTATCTTTGTGCTGACAGTAGAATACTGAGTTATTTTGTTCTTTTCAAACCATGCTTCTTTTGCCACAGTACAATCTCCAACGAAATATGAATCTACATTGTCCCTCATGATTAGAGCAAGGCGCTTATATCGTTCGTAAGTGTCCGTTTCTGGGAATGATTTATATTTCATCAGGGTGCTTACCCAAATTTCGCGTAAATTGTTAAATGTCTGAGATGTGGCAGTTGATATTGTACGCATCGTATGCATAGAATCCGAAAGCATACCATAAACATCACTTTCCTCGATTGTCTTGTCACCTGACTTCCAAGAGCGTAGAAGTCGGTCACGCTGCTTCTCCAAAAGAGAAGCATCCGGAAATCGGCAAAATCCTATCGTATGAAGGAGTGAATAGTAATCTGTAAGACTTGAGATATCATTAACTGTACAGTTAGGTAATATCTTTGCTATCTTATCACAAGTACGGCGTATCTCGCCACGTACCTCTATTTCCTCGACAGTCGGCTTATGCCCGTCAATCGTAGTCAGACCGATAAATTGACCTTTCATTATGAGGTAGTGTGAATACGCCCTTATAGATTCCATATCAGTTGTACCGTAAATCCTCAATTCTGTTGATTTAACTTGGCGATCGTCCACTCAGGAACTCTGATTACTTTCCTCTGTCCAAGTTCTGCAACTTCAGTTAATAGTCTGAGCGATTCGTGGTTGCAGACATTGCGTTCAAGCATATCCAGAGCAATATCAACATACTCTATCAGAATCTCGCGTTCAGCTATATCAGTGTAGTGGCTGTATCGTTTTATAAGTTCAGCAAGCTCATCGGGTGAATACTCCTTTGTCCTGTCAGGATAAATCTTTTCAGTATCCGTTTCTACCGGACATGAGAATATAAAGGACATATTATCAAGTTCATTAGTGTATGTGGCATTGCAATAGTCTATCTTAAGCTGTTCATCTGTGGTTGCCGGTTTGCGACTTTGCAATTCTCTTACAATCTGACCTTCGTAGTAATATGTCATGTGCTCTCGACCTTCATTTAACCTTTCCTGATGGCGAATCGGCCACTGACGGTAGAGTTTATGAAGTTCATCGATAGTCATCGTAGTGAGGTCTGTCGATACAGTATTACCTTTCTGTATCTCATAAAGGTCATCCTGAGATTTGATGCTGCCTCTCGATGCCAGTTCGCTGACAACCGTTTTAAGCCTGCTGGCACACATCCGGGCAAACGAGATATGTTCCTTATCCAGTATCGTACAGGCATAATCTCCAACTTCCGACAATATCTGTCCGATAGTAATCAGCTCCTTTGTCGGCGACACTGCCGAAACCTTATAGTTCATGATTCTTGACGGAAGCGCTAAAACCATTTCTTGAAGCTATTTGACAATCTGGATATAATCTGGTTCAACTTCCACGGCGGCGGTTATGAGACCGGGCAGTTCCACTATGAGACGGCGTTTTCTCATGCCCTTGACAGATAAGAGGCGACCTTCGTACTGGTCAAGCATACCGCCCATGATGCGGACTTTCTTGCCGTACATTGTTTTAGTAATTTCGCCGGGCTTATAATATAGAGGTGTTTCCGTGTTGTTGACTGCGAAGATGAATCTATCCATTTCCTCATTGCGAACGACCATCGGCTCGTTTTTAGTCTTGCCGAAAAGGTAACGGAATTGTAGGGTTGGAAACTTTGCTACATAAGTATCAAGGATTTCTCTTGCCTCGTGAACGAACAATAAGTCTTGAATTACGGGAACATTCCGTCTTTGTCTACGGCCACCGATAGTCATTACCATCTGAGTCATCGGAGTGAACACTTCCAGACCCGCATTCTCTAAATCATGTATAGCGAGAGTATTGGAATTTCTGCGCTTTAAATCACGCATCACGAACCACTGTTTTTCGGAAGAATCCATCATTGGTTTCTGTGACTTATTGGCAATTCTTCAAATCCTGCTCAAATTCAGAAGGCGCTGAAATTTAAGCAGTTCCAAAATTCTCTCCAAAAGAAAGAGGCTTTTCTAATGATTGATTCACCTCTTCGAGTTGCCATTGATCCATATATCGAACCTTTAGTGTTCTCGACCTTCAAACCGTCAGTTTCTTCGAGAGAAACTGACGCTATAATTGAACTTACTGAGAGTCAGAGATAAACCATATAAATTATTTAATATTTGTAAAACATTTGTTTGAAGAATCAAGCCTTAGAGATAGAATTAGGAGCCTGTATATAAATTTTTATCCTCATAAACGCTGTTGTTTACAAGATTTTGAGTAACTTTGCAGTCTCAAAGCGTCAGTTTCTCTCGAAGAAAATTGCGTTTTCGCTAAACAATCGCCCTATTAGTCATCCTACTCCCTATTTTGAATGAATAGAAGGGGCTTTTACCAGCAAAAATCCTTTAGCTGGTAAATACTCCTTCAGTTCTCGCATGATCGCTTCCTTTTTCTTTTGTCAATCATGCGGATTATGTCGCTGTTCGCTTTGTCGACGGATGCAGTATCGAGGGATTGCAGGTATATTATGGTCGTCTTTTCTGAATTATGACCCATCGCCTTGCTGATGGTGGATAGTGCCACATGGTTCGAATGAGCGATGCTGGCCCAGGCATGGCGTGCGACATATAGCGTGAGCTTGGTTTCAAGTCCAAGCATTCTTCCAACTTTCTGAAGATTTCGGTTTATGCGGAAATATGCGTTCTCATACTGTTGTTGAGTGTCAATGTCTCTATCGTTTAATATCGGCAGTAAATAAGCGGTGTCGCTTTCCCCAAAGCTGTCAATCAGCTTTCTTGTCTCAGGCTCTATTTTTACCGTAAGTTGCTGTCTGGTCTTTCGGCGAGAATAAGTTATTATGCCATTGTTCAGGTCACTTTTCTTAAGAAAGGCAATATCCACGAAAGACATTCCCCGAGTATAAAAAGCAAACATGAATATCTTGCGGGCAAAGTCGAGTGACGGATGCCCGGACAGGTCAATATCGCGAATCTTGCGGATTACATCGAGGCTTACAGCTCTCTTCAAGGTCTTGTCAACACCCATATAGACATGCTTGAATGGGTTACGGGGCAACTCGAAATCTTGCTCTATGGCACGATTTAAGATTGCTCGCAAGTTTCGCATGTAGAAAGATGTGGAATTTCGGCACAAACCGCGTTTCATCAAGAATTCCTCATAACCGAGGATGAAGGTGGAAGTTACCTCGTCCCATGCGACTTCATTCCCATCAGTGTAACACAGCAGGCTGTTCAAGGTTGTCTCAAGGCGCTTGACCGTCGCTTTTTTACCGATTTTACTCAAGTCTTCAATGAGTTTTCGTGTAAACGACACCACACCAACTATGCTTAAAGGAGATTTAAATGCCGTTACCACTTCCTCTGTAGTATAGGCAGTTCCCTTGTTATCTAACGCTGATATAACGGCCATTACTTTTTTCTGCTGTTCTTTCAGGTTATTCTTTATAGATGAAAGATACTTTGTTCTTTCGGGGGATTCATCTGTACCTTTGCAGACAGATGATTCTTCTGCATTCCATTCCGAATCGCTTATATGCAAACCGGTATTTATATGTTTAACCTGTCTCAGATGGATGATTTGGAAGAACAGGGTACCGTCCCTGCCTTTTACAGTCGACGGTCTGTATTTAATTTTTATCGAAGCCATATTGTGCTATAAATTAGATGTAATAAAGGAGCACAACCAAGATGGCCATGCTCCTTGGGATTGAACAAATGCTATTATATAATTGAAGTGTAAAGTTATTTCTTTACCTTAAACTGCTGTATCTCCTTAATCATGTCCTTGATGTCCTGATTGACGCGAAGGAAGTTTGAGTACAGAACTCGCTCACGGGCTTCGCGGAAGGGGAAGGAATAGAATTTCGGAAGAGGGACATAACCCGCTTCTTCTTTGGCTATCTGCTCCATGTCGAAGTCGGTCTTGCAGTAAAACTTTGAGGTCTTGAACTCCTCGGCTTCCTGAATATTGATGCTGTCGCGCATCCCGGTTTTGGTTTTCACGAAGTCGCGTGCCACCTGTCCGCAGATCCAGCCTGTAGGCAAGTCGGAGATTTTGGAAGCCGGAACAAGGCTATCCATATTCTCATTGAGGTTGATGGAGGTCCGGTCACGGTCTATTGTTACGCCTTTCTTTAGCTGAACCACCTTGCCGAAGATGTCGCTCGACAGCCATTCAAGGGTCTCCTTGGCTCTGGCTGAACCGCTGACAACATTGCCGACGGTCGTTATGATTTTCTGCATGCCTGTCTTTCCATAGTCAGCTTCCAACTGCGGCAGTTCCTGAAAACCAAGTGCTACCGACACTTTGTTGCTTCGGGCCGTACCAATAAGACGGTCTATCTTGTGAAAATACAGCGTAGGCAGCTCATCGACGATGATAGATACCGGGATATTCTTGCCTTGTCCTGTATTGACACGGGTAACGAGACGGTTAAGAATCAGAGCGTTCAACGCTCCGATGATGCTCTCCATCTCAGGGTCGTTGGCAATCAGAAGATAAGACGGGTTCGACGGGTCACTGACCTTGAGGTCGAAATCATCACCGTCCTTATGGAATATCCAGTAGGATTCCTTGGTCGCCAATCGGGATGTATAGACACGGAGCGTGCCTATCATACCTTCCAACTGTTCCATAGCTTTGTTTTTCAATGCCGTCTGGAAAGGTCCAAGAAGCGGAAGAACCTCGTTGTCGGTCTTGAGGACATCAAAGATGGTCTGATAATCCTCGTTCAGAAATGACAGCACATGTGGCATATCAGAATACTTGCCCAGCCAGTAAGCCGGTTCGACACGACGGGTCATGGCTGCATCGGCATACACTTCTCCGGTCGGTTTCTCAAATCCGGTCTCCCGGTCAACAACCATTTTGGGAAAGAGCTGATTGCCGTTTTCATCGTAAGGGAACTTCTTGTAGTTGATGAAAAAGTAGATGATCGCAGCGAGGAAGTTGACCGCAGAGGTCTGGAAGAACTGGTCGGAGCCTCCGCCTCCTTCTTTCTTTCCCTTCTGTAAAGACTCAAGCAAGGTCTCAGCGGTTTCGGATGCCGCAGCAAGGTTGCCGATATATTTCTGCTGAATGGGGTTGACACGACGGCTGTACTCCACATCCACGAAGTTGATAACCGAGAACTTGCAACCTTTAGGCAGACGGTTTTCACGCTGATTTTTGAGGTAATGGTAGTATAATTTAGTGGCAAGTGTAGGCCATTTGTAATCATAAACTACCATCGCAAATCCTTTTGCCGAGTGCTGACGGATGAACGGCTCGACAATGGAGAAAGTCTTACCGGAACCGGGAGTGCCCACGACCCATGTACCACGAAACGGATTGGTAATGTTTATCCATCCCTTACGGAACTTGCCCTTATAATAGTAACGCATGGGCACATTCACACTGTACTTATTTTCGACCTTCTCTTCACATTGCGAGAAGCTCTCGTTCTCAAGATTGAAGCGGTCTTTGAGCAGCCCTTCTTTCAAGAACTTGGAGATATTGTCAAGAGCCACATGGATGAGTATTGTGCCGAGAATACTCGCTACCATATACATCCAAATGTTCAAACGGAGGGTAAGAAGTACGGGCATGATACGGTGTCCGAACAGCCACAGTGACAGCACAGTAATGAACAGACCGGCTACGATGGGATACAGAACCTGGTTCCTTGCGTCAAACTCCAGCTTCTTCTTATTACGTGTTCCTATACAGGTGATACAGATAAGAAGGAGCGTCGCCATCTTGGAGTAAACAAGATTGCCATCCTGATATATCAGCCACCGTTTCATGCGGTCATGTATTTCGACTACTACACCGCCGAAATGGTCAAGCACTTCGGGGTCTATCGCATACATGAAGAACTCCAGCAGCAGTGACACATAGATGCACGCCCGGAATATCTTATAAGAACCTTGAAGTTCCTTGCTTTCTTCCATTGCCATAGGCTATCAATCGTATATGGTTATTATGGGACGGACTTTGTGGTTTTGTGTCTTGGGCGTCTCCTGCATCGCACCCTGAGACAACGAATAGAGCCACGCCTTTGCCGTTTCCTGACCTGCGACCTCGGTCGATGACCAGTACCAACAACCGTCAGGCGTGTCGGTGATTGGCTCACCACCGATAGCCACTATCCCTTGGTTGATATAACCGCGAGTTTCCTTTAACAGACGGAGCTGTGCCACCGAAGGGATATAGGCTGACTGACCGTATCTCCATAAATCGAAGACTGCATCGGCAATAGGAGAACCGACATTGCGCTGAGACATCAGGGCATAGGTATTTTGGTTTCCGTCAAGTGCATAGGCATCAGCGGATGTTCCCTGCTTTATTCCGAGAGAATCGGCGAAGGCAAGCGGCTCAAGGTCGTTCAGATACACGGCATAGCCACGGCCCTCTATGTCCGGATTGGTATTGACATGAAACACGATGCCGATTCCTTCCTTACCCGATTTCTTCCATGTTTCCATAGGAAGAATCTGACCGTCGGTACAGAGTACATCACCGACTTTCATCCCCATATCAGGCTCCGGATGGTGTCCGTCACATGATGTTACAGCCATACCGATGAAGGCAAGCATAAGATATACTAATTTTCTCATTGTCCTTTTGTTAGAATTTTACACCTATGCCGACGCCGGTCTTGAACCAGTCGCGGCCGTTAATAACAAACTCCGTCTTTACCTGCCAATAGAGCTGCCACTTGCCACGCATGACATAGCTATGCTCGTAACCGGCGTGGATTCCTCCGATCACCTCATGCGTATCGGAGCCGACAGAACCACCAAAGCGCAGATTGCCATGATTGTTGCGACCACGGAATACACATGGTTTGTAGGCAGCTCCCACACTCCATGTGCGGTAGTTCTTCCAAAACGAATCCGGGCAGACATGACCGCAATCGGCACATTTGTCCCATTTGAGGTACACATTCCCGAAAAACTCCCAGGCGTTGTGGTGAGACATCTCTTTCTCATAGCCGACGGTCAGTTCAAGTCCGTTCTCATAAAGGAGTCCGGCTCCAATCTGAACACGACCGTCCTTGTCAGAGGCTGAGGCCGTGCCAACCATTGTCAGTATGGCTACGGCAAACATTAACAGTTTCTTCATCGGTTCAGTCCTCGCTTAAAAGTGTATGATGGAACGAATCTGCCGAGAGGACATCCTCATAGTCAATCGACATGGAGATGCTGCGACCCGAGATCTGTTTCTCCGACAGTTCGATAGTCAGAACCTTGTCGTTGGGGAATGTCAGTTTCCTCACTACAATCACATTGCGGTAGCCGTGCATGAATGACTTGGGCTTTTCCAGCACCATTTCAGGCTTCAGCTCGATTACCTGACTGTTGGTAGCCTTATGCACCTTCTTGTCGGCGAGCTTGATGCGCAGTTCGTCAATGTCGAAGCGGATATTGGTACTGTTATCCACCGAGAAATCGAGGAAGAAGTAGTCGCCGACCGCATAGATGTTGTTCAGGCGCATCTTGAGCTTATGCTTCTTGGAGCCGACATTGCGGTACTTCGCCGGCGAGTTCCATACTTTTCGTGCAAAGTTATACATATCCTCGGTCGAGAGCGACACCGCCGGATTATTGTATGCGGTCTGCTCCGACAGCTCGACTGTCTTGTCAGTCACAGCCTCGGTCATGCGGGTCGTATAGATTAGTCCGTATTGCACACGGTAGCGTTCCGTCACGACAGTGACGATGGCAAGGATTTCGCCGTCCTCGTGTCCGGCGTCCTTGGGCTTGAGACGGATTGTATTATCGATGGGCTGGTCTCCGGCAATCTTGTCGGTAGATATGTCCACAAAACGGATAGGCTCCGTGGCTGTGATTACGGTAGTTACCTGCTCGTTGACTGTGAGAAGTTCCATCTCACTTGGTGTGCAAATCCGGCTGCGCTCGGCATAGCTCAAGCACGCTTGGCTCTGCTCTCGCTGGCACGGATTTTCCTCATACGTTGACTGGGCGTTGGCACCCACTGATGCGGCTCCGAGAAACAGAGCCATTGCGAAATGTTTGATATTCATTGGTTATGGTTTGGTTCATGATTGTTTGGTTATTGGTTATGGCTTGGTCGATTCGTTGTTTGGCGATGTCGCAGTATTCCGGCACTATCTCGTATCCGATGAAGTGCCTGCCGGTGTTAATGGCGGCGACCGCTGTTGTTCCTGAACCGATGGCATTGTCGAGTATCAGGTCTCCGTGATTTGAGTAAGTCCTTATCAGATACTCCAGCAATGCGACCGGTTTCTGTGTGGGATGATAGAAACATCCCTTGCGGTGTTCCTTAGAGAAGTGAAGAACAGTGGTCGGATATTTGTCATCGGCGATTCTGACAGGAGCAGCTTTCATGTTTCCGTAACAGCGGTTGGTGAATTTCTCCACATCACGTCTCGTATGGTTTCTCTCCGATGGAAGACACGGTCGCATCTGCGGATTATAGACCGGCTGACTGTCGTAGAATACCACGATGTCCTCATGTTTCCTCAGTGGCATACGCCTTGCGTTGAGATGACCGCTAACCCTGTCCTTCTCCCACACGAGATTGTATCTCCATTTTTCAGGCTGCGACATTATCAGTCTCGCTGTGAACATTCCCTGGGAGAAAAGGATAATCGGACATCCTCGTTTGGCTATGCGGTTGTACTGCTCCCATAGCAGGTCGAGAGGAATCATCCTGTCCCATCCGGACGCCTTGTTGCCTTTGTTCAGAACTCCATACGGGAGATCAGCAATTATAGCGTCGATGCAGCCGTCAGGGAGAGACCTCATTCCTTCAAGGCAGTCCATATTATATATGGTGTCTATAATAGGCATATCGGTCATCGGCTGTTGTTCTGCTTTTCCCTTCCATTCACAAGATACACGAAGGTGCCGTATTTGAGTTTGACCTTGTTTTTCTTGATTGCCTTGGAAATGGCGGAGGATGTTTTCTGATAAGCATTCTGGATTGCGTTCCAACCCCACTGGGTCACGTTGTCCATACCCGAAGTATTGCTGTTGAGCGTCATGGAGTTGTCAAGCGCACCACCGGCGATGTCTTTTGCTGTCTCTCGGAACGAGCTGTTGGGGACATACAGTCCTTCCATGCCATCGGTATCATAGAGGGTAAGATTCACTTTAACAAGGTCATCGTTCACCATCAGTGACTTGACCGTTCCCTTGACACGCTGCTGATCGAATCCGCTCATCGTGGCATAGAGATAACTGCCTTTGGGCAGGAAAACATCGTTAATCTCCACATCATCAAGAAGTCTGAGCCTTACACGCGAGCCGTCAACAGCCTTTATATCCTCGTCGATAATCGCCTTGATTAGACTCGGTTCCGGCTCGTTCTCGGCAAGAGTATTGAAATAGGATGACGAAGGACGCTTTGCTTTGACAACGGTCTGGGCGGCTTCATCATCGGATAGTGCGTTGACGGCTCCTTCCTTGACCTCGATGGTCTGAGTGGCTGTAACCGAAGCGGAGGCCTCCACTGCAGGAGCCGGTTGCTCTACTGACTGCTGTCCTTTGAGACGGGCTTCGGCAAGAGCGCGTTCCAGTTCGGCAAGCGCAACTGCATTGTTGTTGTCGGCATAGTCTATCGGATTCAGCGAGTCCGATGACATCGTCTCTCCCTTTTGCGCTCCCTCGGCGATTCTGTCCTGCATCTCGCGAAGACGCAGAAGTTCTTCGGTGCGGGCCTGTGCCTCTCGGTCAAGCATGGCGAAATCCTCGTCGGAATAGCGCGAGTCATATTCTTCTGTCTGTTCATCATTGTTGCGGTCAATGTTCTCTACAGCCGAATAGTCCTGGATGCGACCGAATGACTTCATCATGCTCTCCGTGCGGTTGCCAATTCCGTCATCACGGATCTGGGCCTGCGGAAGCGAGGGGTTCAGATACTCGGTCTCCTCAAGGTTGCCGTCGGGTGTATCCTTAACCTCTGTCTTGAACATGTCGATCACAAGCCATCCGGTTCCCAGTATCAGGGGATACAGGATTGCCGGGAGGACATATTTCGGCTGGCGGAAGTTAATCTTCTGTAGTAAGCTCATTTGTATTATTGTTGATTGGTTTGATGTTTGGTTGCGACTGTCTGCGTTCCTTATACCGGCTTTCCTGCTTCTCCACAGCCGTCTGATAGTCATTGGCTTTTGTTGCTACCTGCGACAGACGGTAGACATTTAGCACGAAGCAGAATATCACTATGACGAAGACAATACCAAGGAACAGCTTCGGCCAGCGGTCGGCGAAACGCTGCGTGGCGGCTGCCGCTTTGTCTATCTTGAGGAAGCGTGCCACCTTTCGGCCGGCACTAACTTCCTTTTCATAGCGTTCCTTATACTTGGGGTCGTTTTTATCGGGCATCTTCTCGCCCATGATCAGTTTCTTCCAGCCCATGCTCAATAGTTGTTTTTGGTTTTCTGATCGATGTCCTTGTTGAGCAGGGTGCGCCAGTTCACTATCAGCAGACCGTGGGGATTGTTGTCAGTACGGGGAACACGCTTCAGCTGACCCGTCGTGACAAGCTCACGGGTAAGGATGGAGGTCCGACGCTCGATTCTTTGACGACCATAGTATTTGAATTCCATCTTCTGTGAGTCGAAGTTGATTGAATCACAGTAAATCGAGAATACGGCCGATGTACCCATGATGTTGTTGTAGAAGCCTTTCTCCTTAAGGGTGTTGTACTGTGCAAGACCGGTCTCATCTACGAGATACATAGCCTTGTCCATCGTATACTTGATGTACTTGTCATCCGGTGCCAGCGTAAAGAATAGATGGTGGAAGCGCTCGATATGGCTTTTGGCCTCGACATCAAGGGTTTCATCCATAGTGGTCCGTTCCACAAGAACAGGGACTGTGCCGTCAAGCACATATATCTTCTTCTGAGCGTCGGCGACCATGCTTCTCGCTGTCCAGATACTCGACATGGAAATCACCACGCATCCGGCAAGAAACACACAGCAGACAATCTTCACCAGTTTGATTTTATTTTCTAAGTTCTTGATTACCATTATATGTTTTGTGAATTAATAGTTTAGAATATCTTGCTCATCGCTCCCTGTGCCGACATCTTAGCCTGCGAAGCCACGCCCTCGCCGAAGTTTCGGGTCGAGAAAGCGGTATCGCCTTCAGGTATCATCCATGCCGCAAGGTCGGGCACGAGGTTCAGACATTTTAGAGCGACTATCGAGGCCGCCATCAGGTATCCGGCAGAGAAGAATGAGTTCTGGAGATATGCAGCCATTGTCTGAGTGCTTTCCGTGATAGCAGACAGATTCTCGACCTGAATACACAGAACTATGTCGAAGAGCAACAGCACATAGAAGCCTATGAAGTAAAGCATGGCTCCATAGAAATGTACTGTGAGATAGCGGGTGAGCCACTTGGCCCATGCTCCTTCCCATTTCGGTAACAGTGAGAAAGCCCATTGAATCGGTCCGAAGATTGTCAGCATACCCAATAGAATCTGCTGACAATATATGGTTGCCCACCATCCGATTCGGAATACTATCAGAGCGATTACCATCACAATCTTGTCGATGCAGACTACGGCTCCTGAGGTCAGTGAGGTGAACCACAGTTTAGAGGCATCCTTTTCCATCTGCGTCACTTCCTCGACGCCCGTTGTCTCCATAGTGGATTCTATGAGATTCGGGTCGGAAGTGCCGGTTCGTGCTACATCGGCTTGCGCCTGCAAATCTGTATATAGGCTGTCTCTTACGAATACCAGTTCCTGAACCTCCCGGAATTTGTCCTCGATCTGTGCCGCTTCCGCTGAATAGAGGTCATGCGTGTATGAGCCTATCGAGTTCGGGATGTAGGAGAGGAAGTCCAAGACACACCATGACGAGCCGCTTGAATTGGTACCGCTGTCAGCCGGCGGATACCACCAGCACATGATAAGGCTGATGCCGAGAGGACGAAGGAGCTTCATCACATCGAGAGGCTCGTTCTTATACATCATCTTGAAGGCCATCTGTCCCGCTACAATGAGCGAGAACAGCGCGGCCAACGCCATGCACATCTGGAGAATCCACCAGAACGGGCCTTGAGAACCTGTGAACGTGGCGTCACAGAGAAACTCGTTTGTCTGAAAGATTACGTCATCAATCTCTTCCTCAAGGAGATTAATGCCGAAATCCGAGAAAATATTATCAGCCATTAATCATAATTGCCGCTAAACAGATTGATGTCGGCGACCATCATTTTTTCCATAGTCGGCAAAATATTCTTTTTCTTGAGTGTATCATAGAGGAAAAGTCTACCATTTTGAGTCCAGTAAGTCCACATATGACCGCGACCGTTCTCATCGACGCTTGTTGCGCTCTGAACATAACCGGCATCCTTGTATTCCGCGAACAAAATCCACTGTCCGTTTACCTTGTATTGAATACGCAGCTGTTCAAGAATGAGGTTGAACTTTCTGGCAGACATTCCGTAGTCCTGCGCAATCTGTGTTATGCAGATTAGATTGGGACATGCCAGTACCTGCTCAACATAGCTTGCTCGATTGGCGAGTTGTTCGATTTCTGCAGATTGTTCTGTGATGATTTTTTTCTGCTCACGAATTTTCTGCTTCTGCTCCTTTAGTGCCTTTGCGAGCTTCATAAGGAAGTCCGGATCATCGATGGCGCGTGCCTGAACATCATCGGTCATATACGCACCATTCTTACGGATACATGGCAAGACTTCCTCAAAAACCCAGCGGCGAAATTCCTTGGCGGCAGGTAGCTTGGAGCCAAATATAAGAGCATAAACATCAGGCTCAGGAATATACTTTGTCGGCTGCAAAGTTACCGTACCATGTTGATTTTCAGAGGGGGTCATCAAAACGATGCCCCCCTCACAGTGGTTGGTCACAGCATTTTGATAACCTTTACAGCCAAGAGCTTTGGCTACATCGTTTGCCTTAAACAGAATCTCGCCATCTGCGGAGACGGCAGTGGCAATTTTGCCGAACTGCGGATGACTGAAAACCTCGAATTTTGGTTGATTATCCATTGTTTGTGATTATTTGATTAATAGTAAGATTCTAAAATTACTTGTCCTCAATTATTTTCATTTCCACCATTTCCGTTTGGTTTTTTTGACCATCCGGCACCGCGCCATCGGTTCATGGCTGCTTGCGCTATCTCACTACGACGGTCTGGCTTGGTGTAGCTGGCGGCGAGAAGCTGCGCGGTCTCGCCCCGACCATGAAGCTGAACCAGGAAACGGAGCAGATTCTCATTCGCCTCGGTTATGTCCTTATATATGCGCAAGTACTCTTTCTTCCGCTGGGAGTTCGGCATATATGCCTGTTTAATAGCGGTGACAGCCGTCGTGAATTTGTTGTAATATTCACACCATAGAGAGACATGGGCATTCTGACCTCCGGCAGTAACCAGACGGTTGATGTTCCGCTGAAAGTCCTCCAACTTGGATTCTATCTTGCGACCTTCCGCCATCCATGCGAGGTCAACCTGACGGTCAGCCATATTCAATGCCTCTATTTCTGCTCTTTTGACAAAAGCGGAATCAAGTTTCTCGGCATCATCTATCTGCTGATAGGCGGATATGCCGGCAGTCGTGCGGAACGACATCTTGTTTTCCGCATTGGCAGTCTTCCGGTAGTTGTTGTGGAGAATTTGATAATACAGACTCGGTGTCAGAGAACCTGCACCGGTTTCCTGCACTGTTATCTGGTTCATCTTCGCATTGTCGTGATTGTGGGTGATACGCTGTGCTTTGGCTGACAATGCGAAAGCCATCAAAAGCACCGGGATGTAAAATCGTTTCATTGATTCTCTTTATTAAGGTATCCTGCATCACGCCATCTTCCGAAGGCGTCGTCAATAATCTCTCGCAGAGTTTTGTTGCGGTAAACCGATGATTTCCAATAACCGATCCTGACCTGTATGTATCTCCATGTGTCGAAGTAAGCCTTGTTGACATGAAGCCTTATGTTGTCCAGCGACTGATTGATGGAGTTGAGAACCATCATAAGGTCGGAAGTCGAACAGGCTGCCGCGCCAGTGGCATACAGCACAAGGTCGGTCATCGAGCGGTAAAGGTTCTCAGCCTCGTTGCCTATCTTCTGAATACAGTGGAAATTGACCATGATTATCAGGGTGTCAGACATCTCGATTTTACCTCTTGAGAGGCACTTCTCATGAAAGTCGGTCAGCATCTTCTTGTACTTCACCACGTTATCCGTAACATTCGTATAAGTGTCGCGTACATTCAATGCCGTTCTCGTTGACTGATAGATAATGTCTATGATGTCGAAAGCCTTGGTGTATTTATCAAGGTCGAAGTTGAGTTACTTGTAGTCATCCGAGGCATCGGCTGAATACTTATGGAGAAGCTGATTGCTCATCTCCAAGGTCGAGCGGGCAAGCAGGAGGCTTTTCTGATGCTTGTGGTCGGAGATGTAAGCCTCAACGGAGGCAACATCGAAGCTCCACTGGGCATTGGCAATCATCGGAACCAGCAATGGCAACATCAGAAGTATGGCGAATAAAAACTTTTTCATCTGTTATCATTTTTCTATGTCTTCGTCATATTTTCCATTATACATGTCCGAATGTGCGGCATTGGCAGCATTGCGGAGCCAGCGGCGACGGGCTTGCTGTATGAGAGTTTGTCTGCGACCCTGTTCATCGTTGACAGAAGGTACGATGGTCAGAAGCACATCAATAATCGAGCGTTTGTAGTTCATCATCTTCTCAATCGACACAAGGTTGACATAAATCTTATGAAGTCTCATGTCAACACCTCTCGCTATCTCAAGACGGTCAGATGACCAGAGAAGATGATAAGTATCTTCTGTATCATCTGTTACAGAAGGCTCGGTCCTGCAATACTGGGTGTCGAGCTGACAATCAGGGTACTCACGGGCTATTGCAGATAGTTTTTCGTTGATCTGTTTCTCTTTGTCTACATCCGAAGCGCTGGGGGCAAGATTTATTATCTCGACAACCTGAGTGTCGGAATATTCGGCATATAACTCATAGTCAATCTGCACAATGGCGCGGTGTACCTTTATGCCGAGAACATATTTTGGTTTCCGGATAATGGATATAGTTGCTTTGAAGGTCAGTGAGCCGTTAATGTTCGGCGCGTGTGCCTTGCGGATATAGGTATAGCCCGACCAATAACCGTCGCCGTTCCATTTTAGGTTATATGCAGTCTTGCAGTCCTGCATGATTGCAGGAATACGGTAATAATCATCGGTTTGGATGTCATTGTCCTGTGAGGCGTCGTCCTTGGCTTGCAGTACTTCCTGCAATTTCTTCTTATAATCAGACAACTGAGTCTTCATCTGACTTATCTGATTCTGGTTAGCGTTATAATGCTGTCGCAGACTGGCAGCTTCCTCAACTGTCGCCGAAGCTATCTGCTTGATAAAGTCGGCGTTCTGACGCTCCAACTGGTCAATCTGTGCCTGCGTGAGTGCGATTTTATTGCGGTATTCCGTTTCCAATGCGTCCAGTCCCGATGTATCGACATCCTGATTTCCGGATAGAGTTGTCAACATCGAGCATTCTTTAGTGTGATTATTCAATGAGCCTCCACAACCTTTGCACTTGTAGGTCGTGGTTCCGCTCATCAGTTCGGCTCCATCGTGGCAGGTTACGGATACGATCACGCTCTCTGTGCCTTTCAGCTTGTCGGCATTCGAAGCCGAGTAATAGTTGCGGCTGCCGTATCCTATCTGATACACAAGTCCTTCCTCATTGTCATTGAACTCCTTGAGTTTGACTTGCATCTGCTTCTGGAAAGTAGACAGATCCATTTTATAGCTGTCAAAGACATCCTCATAGACTTCCTCCGTCCAGTTCCACGATTTTGTTACGGTTATCGAATAGGCGTATGCCTTTCCGTACTGCTTACCGCCTCGGTTGAGAATATAACCGTTGCGGTAATAGTTTATGTTATAGCGGTATCGGTCATCCTGTTGGTTGAGTTGTGCGACTTTGCTGCGCGACCATCCGGCATGAGCTTCAGAATTACTCAATGCCGCTTCGACTTCTGCTGCTGAGGGATAATAGTTAGGGTCTTTGGTGCTTATCCTGTACCAAGGTGAGCCGTACAGAATGGAGTTGTTATCAGTAGGAGGATTATAATTGCAGACAGTCTCAGAGCCTGACTCCCTTCTATATATGTACCATCGCTGGGTGTAAAACTGTCCGTCGGCACGATCAACGTAGTCTGTTACCCAGCCTGTCATATTGTAGTTGGAGATATTGAAAAGACGATTGACATTCTCCGGAGAACCAACAATGTCCATCAACTGACCGGCAAGAAGGTTGTTGATATTGCCGTATATGCGCTCACAGCTTACCACAGCGTCATAGATACCGGTAATTTTTCCCTGCATCAGACCGCTGAAGTCGGAACCTGAGAGTACCTGGTTCATAATATTCTCAGCTGTGCTTGAGGCTATACCGACCGCAATATTGTAAAGATTCTCTGCATCGGTCTTCAGGTTTTCCTTTGTGAAATGGTCGGGAGACTCGGCAAGCATCTGCTGCATATTGTCCCAGTTGACAATATTGTATTGCGCAAACTCAAAAAGTTCTCTGATTTGCGGATTGAGTTCAAGAAAGTTGATGTCGCTGAATCCAAGTCTGCTATTTGTCACAACCGATTCGAACTGCATACACAATGCCTTCGTTTCATCGCAAATCTTCATCAGATAGTTCCCCCAATAGAGGGCATTATGAGGCTGCTCCAGCATCAAACGGGCGACCACCACAATCTTAGGAATGATTTTGGTAGCCATCATACGGTAGATGCGCTTGTAATAGTAGTTCTCGGTCGAACTGCTCCATATTCCAAGGTCGGTAAGAGCCTTGCGGTCGAGAAATTTGGATGAGAAAATGGCGGCAGCGGCGACCTCCGCTGATGTGTATTTCTCCAGAATTTTCTTAACCTGCTCATTATAATATGCCTCCGCGCCTGTCTCGACGCCATAAGCCGAAGCCATAGCCGCAACAGTCCGTTCATCAATATTGATATTGGCATATTGGGCCGAAACTTTTACTCCGGCAAAACACATTATTAATATAAGCAGGATACGGTTCATTATTGTTTATTAGAATAGGAAATATCAGAGATTCAACACCTTGCCTTCGTGGTTCACACGCTGGGCAAATGCGAGTGATTTAGAGATGCCGGACTTCGCCCAATCCCGGCAATAAGCTTCTATCGCTTTCTGATGCGAGCATCGAAGCTCACGTTTGTAGAGTTTAAGCGCCTCTTTCTCGGCTCTTTCTGTCGTATAGGTCATGTAGCACTCGCGGGGTTCCTCCACACCGAAGACATTCCTGACGGCACCACGACGGATGAACACTTCTCTGAAGAATGCTCGACCGTCTTTGTTCTCAAGGCGGTTGATAGTGAAAATCTTCTTGCAGTCTATATCGGTCAGACCAAGGATCTTTTTAATTTCATCGAAGCGTTCCTTGAACTTCGATTGGTCAAGCAGCATAACTACGTCGGAGTTATTGATGATTGCCTCTTTGACAATCTCCGAGCCGATGATGTCCTGTATCTCCTGCGTCACCACTCCGACGGAAGCCCAGAACTTACGGGCTGTCTTATAGAGATACTTGATGTACTCTGCCATGAGCGGCGAGGCGATGGCTTTCCATGCCTCTTCAATCACAAGAACCTTGCGGTTCTTTTTCAGGCGCATCTTCTGGAGGAAGACATCCATGATAATCAGCGTCACAATAGGGAACAGCTTCTTGTTCTCCTTGATCGCGTCCACCTCAAAGACAATGAATGTCTTGTCAAAGAGAGTGGAATCCACATTCTCGTTCAGGATTTTCTCGTATGCGCCGCCCTTATAGAATGGCTGAAGCATCGTGGAATAGGTGGAGTAACTGATTGTGGTTATGTCATTCTCGGTGCATATCTGCTCCAGACGGTCAAAGGAATAGTCGAAGAATGAGTTGAATCTCAGTTCCGTTACTTTGAGAGCCGCACGGCGTTTCTCCAATACCTCAATTTGCTTGCGCACCATCTCATCTACCTCTTTCGGAGGCATATTGGGGTTCTTACGACTGGCAGAGGCGAACAGGTTCTTCAACAGCACTTCACGCTGCTCATCAGTATATTGGGTAAACCCATTGAAGTAGGCATCGTAGTAGTCGATGATGATCTGCTCCACAATACGGAACTCGATTTCAGGAATCTTTGCGTCAGACCCTTTCCATATCAGGAGGACAAGGTTCTTGAGGAAGTCAATCTTTTCGATGTTGTACTCGTTCCGGTTGATTTTGAACGGGTTCATGGTGATGGGCTTTTCCTCTGTATAGGAGATATATTTGCCACCGAGATACTCGCACAGACCCTCGTATGAGTTACCCGTATCAACCATCACGACATCGGTGTTCTGCTCATGGAGCTGACGCACCACGCTGTTCATGTGGAACGACTTGCCGCTTCCCGAAGGTCCCAAGCAGAAGAAATTAGAGTTGTCAGTCAGCTTATTAGTTCCTTCCTTGCCGGATATGTCGATGGCGACGGGCACGCCCTGACGGTCGGTATAGTAGATTTTCAGAGGCGTGTCCTCTGAGTGCTGGGAGTGTTCCTTATACATCAGACACATGGCAGCATCCGATATGGTTAGGAAGCGGTCATACTCAGGATTCATCTTGAAACAGTTGCCGGGGAAAGAGTTTACGAACAGTTCCAACTGGTTGTAGCTCTTCTTTGATATATGGATGCCGAGTCGTCCGAAGACGTTTTCAAGATGGTTGGTCGGTTTCTGAAGGTCAACACCTTTCCTGCAAGTAACCATGATGTTGAAATGGGCATAGACGAGCTGCTTGTTTTCACGGGCGATGACTTCCTGAACCTTCTCTATGTCCTCGACGGCAATCTGGTTGCCCGGATTGGGGACGGAGGCGTGACGGTTACGTTTTTTGTCGAGCATGGAAAGCTCTCGCTTCTGTCCCGGCATGAATATCATCTGATTATAAACGACAGACTCAATTTCGGGAATGGAGTCAAGGACTGACATAAGGTCAACCGGAAGTGAGGTGTTATTGACCTCAATCTGAGTAAAGGGACGAATCAGAGTGGGGAGATTTATGCAGTCCACATCTACAATAGAGTATATCTTGCAGTTCTTGTCTCCCATGCCAACGCTTTCCTCATCAGCCTTGAAGGTGCTGAAGGAGATGCGTTTGTTGGCGAAGTCCATAGCGAAAAAGCGGTCAACGACATCAGAAGCCTCACCATTATTGAGGAACTGTGCCTTAATGCCTGCATCGCGCAACTGGTCGGCGACCTTGCGGATTTTCACAAGGAAATCACGCCACTTTTTGCTATCATAGCTGAACAGTCGGCTCTTCTTGCACTCCTGAGTAATTGTCAGATAAGTAAAGGAATCGGTGTACTGACGACCCTTGAAATACTCGAAGTATGAGTTTGACAGGAACTCACGGTTCTCACCGTCCTCGTCGGCAAAACCTTTGCGCGTGAAAATGTCCTGTTTGTGGATGGCGTAGTCTTCGCCGAGTGTCGCACAAATGGCTGTGAACAACTTGGTATATTCATAGTAGGCATCGATGTTGCCTCCGAACTTCGCCACGGGGTTCTCCATATTCAGGATAGCCGAGACTTCTCCGGTCTTGGTGTATATCACACCGATACCGTCTGTATCTTCGATAGTGAAGTAAATGTCATGGAAAATGCGGCTTCGCTTTCCGCCTGTGCCGAAAACCCAGACAGAGATAGCCATACCGAGACATATAGCCAGACAGATTATGATGACGTATAGGGTCATAGTCAGAATAAGTAGAAAAGTCTTAGTTTGAGTTTTGCATATTGTTTTGAGTAGTTGGGCATTACAATCCCTTTGCCCATTTCTATGCCGTAAAAGTTATGATCGGAGGATTCGGAACAGGTCAGATACTCGCCATTGAATGGCTCAACAAGTTCCGAGAGATTTGAGTGTGAATATGGCTGAAACAGATAAAATATCTGAGCCATTTCTGCCAATGTCGGAACATAGCTGCAGTGTCGTTTCTCAACTTGGTTCAGCATAGATTCCTCTTCTTTCCCTCCTTTTTTGTTAAGCAGGGCAGACGTAAGTATGGCTCCGTCCTTATAGCCGAAAGCGGTTTTATCGGAGTAAGGTATCTCCGGCTTGAATATCAACCGTTCATCCTCAGATGATGACGAATCATTGATAATGCCTTCGTTCCGTTGTCCGTCAATCGTAGTGAAGACATTTCCGCTTGTCAAGTTCTTGCTCCCGAAACTGAATGTGCCGGGTATATCCTCGATGGCGACGGCTTTACCATGTTTGCCATCTGTCTGGAATACGACAGCGACTGTCATAGTATCGCGTTTTGCCACTACCAGTCCGTCTTTTCTGAGAAAATGACCGGTTTTGACAGTATCAACGACAGCGACTTTTCTTAAATCAGTCTTGCGCTGGTTGTCAACCCATGAAGATTTGGGCAGAAGCTGACCGTTCTTTTCTATTTTGAGATTGAGCTGTGTCATGCTCCCTGCGGACAATGGCGGGATTTTAGTCTTGAGAAGATATTCCGAACCGTTGACCACAGCCGACAGAACAATGTCTGAAGCAGCGTCGCAAGGGATAAGATAAAAATCATGGTTGCGACCGCTGTTAACCAGACAGTCAACATCAATCCATATAGGCATTCCTTCGCCTGACTTTTCAATCCATTTTCCATTGTAAGGTATGTATATTCCGTGAGTCGAAACGGATTCTCCTTTTCAGGGTCAGCGATTCAAGCACATCGGTAAGGTTGTCGCTTTCCACGCAGAATCTTAATAGAGCCATCGAACTCTGAAATTTCATTTGAAAAGACAGCCTGGTGCCAACCGTCCTTCCGGATTCCAATCCGAAGATTCTGTCCGAGAAAGGTGCGGTCAGCGACAAGGTGTCGGAAGAAGACAGCGGCCAGCAGGCACTGACCGCCGAGGCGGTGTCAGCCATCAGTGAGGGCTGTTCCGGTTTGAGGCAGTCGGGAGACCCAACAAAGGCAAGGAAGTCTGTCTTTCCGTCCGAAGTCAGTCTCACTCCAATTCTGTCAGCTCCGGCGATAACTCCCGAAGCGGTGATCTCCACCGGCTTCAGTTCATCGCGCCACGCATCACGCACTTCAATGGCGGCTCTGGTCTGCTCCAAAGACGGACGCTTTTCCTCAGAGTTGCCGCATGAAAAACATATCAGCATGATACCCATTATATTTGTGTAGTGCAGGAGTGACATCTTAGAAATGAGATTGGCTTGAATTTTGGTTAAAAGTTAAGTGAATGACTGGTTTAGAGACTTCGGGAACGGCAATAGACGAATACTCCCTTGTCGTTTTTCTTTGAATGGAGGCCCTTTCGCTGTTTGAACATTATAAGGGCGGCTCCGACTGCTACTGCGGCGACAAGAGTTATAAGTCCGGCCACGAAACCGAAGACGATATACATGACGATGAACCCTACAATCGCCCCTCCTGCTGCCGCTGCCGCCCAATAGATATAGCGGCCCTGCAATCCCATCAGTTCAAGAGGCCGTTGAAGCCCCTTGAACATGGGATAGGATTGGTAACGGTCTTCGTCGCTCTCTTTTGCCACAGGTCAGACGCCGAAGAAGAGAGGCAGAGCCTGGGCAGCGGCCACGAGGAAGATGCAGGCACCGACAATCATCATGATTGACTTCTTGACATCCTGCTCCTCGTTGTTCATCTTGATGTAGACGCTGATTGCGCCCACGATGGCGACAACGCCGGCGATAGCGTAGCAGAGCTTGACGACGATGGGGACATACTTGGCAATCTCCTCCGATACTGTGGTGAGTGCGGTGGTGCCTGCCTCGTAGTTGCCGGCGGAGTTCTGTGCGAACATTGCGACAGAGCCGACATTCATCATCATGCAGAACATCTGCACGCGCTCGTTTCCGAAGAAGCCTTTGATTTTGTTTGCGATTTTCTTAATCATAAAATCTGGTGAATTTGGTTTGGTTTTTGAAATTAAATGATTGGTTTTGTGATTGTTATTGATTATGGAAACTATATTCTGTATCCGAAGAAGGCTGGGAAGACGGTGGACGCTCCGATTAAGAATAGGCAAGCCCCGACAACCATCATGATGTCTTTCTTTACCCCGTCTTCGCCGGAGTTCATCTTGATATAAATCTGTAGAGAGGAATAGATGACAACGATTGATGCTATGGCATATATAAGGTATAGGACATAGAGCATCATCGTTACCACGAAGTCATGCTGTCTTGCAAGGGCGTCTGCGCCCCAGCTGTAATCAACACCTCCGCATTTAGCTGAAGCGCTGTTGGCCCATAGCAGACATACGGCGACAAGGCATCGGGGCAGCCATCGCTTAATACTCATCGACAGAAGGCGCATCCTTGGCTGGGGTCTTTGCAGATACCTCGGCCGGGATTCGCGTAATCAGACAACCACCGTTGTCTATCATTCCGTTTTGTCCCTGCAACATTTCGTCATATTCATCATCGGGTACGGCTTTCTCATGAATAATGCTTTGAGCTATATCTGCTGTCTCGGCATCAATTACGTTCTGTATTTCCAGAACCTGTGCTTCTTTATCAGCCTCCGATGATGTAGAAGAATGTGATGTTTCTTCAACTGCCGCTACCGTGACAGCATCTATATTATTGTTGCCGACGGCAAATCCGTTTTCGGTCTCGGTAACTTCCACAGACTTTTCCTCGGCAAAAGTTGCGTCGAAAGTCTCGGTCCCGGAATTGTCCTCGGCCGACTTTCGGCTTATGGTGACATCGCGTATAATCACCACTGAGAAGTAAATGATGTATGCGGTTGTCAGAATCAGTGCGAATATTCCAAATGCGCTCATGTGATCGGTTTTATTAGTTCGATTTTCAAATTATGCCGCAAAGTAAATGGTTGTTCAGCTTAAATGAAATTATTCGCTGATTTGCAGCTGTTTATTTAATTCTATTTTTGAAAATCACAAAATCGGCACTTGTTTTTGGCACTCGTGATGTCTTACCTATACCTCTTATATAATATATGTATGCCATGTTTCACTGAGAGTCCGGACATCCGTTTTCTGCGGCAAAGTTGGAGGCCGCGACAAATGTCAAGGCTATACGAAGCACTCTGCCGAGTGGTCTTGTCGAATTGTCTCTTTTCGCCTCCCCTGAAATGCCTGAAAATCGGAAACTCCGAACTCCCGATGAATCGAAAGATTATAATAATGAAAGGGAAAAAACAAGTCTAACCTCTTAAATATCTAAAACAATGGCAAATTACTGCGACAGCACTTATCGAATTACAGGCGAAGCATCTGAACTTGATGCTCTCTATGAACTGATGGAAGAATATGGTTGGTAGAGCGCTTTGAAATTATTGAAATTCAATTTGTTGTAAGGTATTTTGGAGTCAACGGATTTCAAATCACATTTGCGGTCATAATCAGGCCGTTATGCATAAAGACCCATTCGTTTTCTCTCAATTTGTCCGGTCATTAGACAGAAATCACTTCAACTATCCCGTAAGGAAGTATGACGGCGACAATTATGTAAAGATTTATACCTATTGGAATCAACTACTTACGATGATGTCCGGACAGATTTCAAACCGGGAAAGCCTTCGAGACCTCATAGTTGTTCAGGAAGCACATGCCGGCAAGGTTTGCCATCTCGAAATCGGTAAATCCGCTACCAGTAGCAATCGTAGTAAGGCTAAGGAACAGCGGAACTGCCGCATCTTCGAGGAATTTGTCTTCTTCATGATTGCGGAGGCCCGCAGGCGACTGATACAAAAAATCTTAGAGCTTGACAGTCATGTCTTCGCCTTTGTCTCAAGCACAATCAACCTGTGCCTGTCGGTGTTCGAATGGGCGAAATTCCGCAGGTATAAGGGCGGCATCAAGATGCACACGCTTTATGATGCGGAGGCGAAAGTGCCTGCATTCGTGCATATTACCGAAGCGAAATCCATAATTCAAAGACTATGCCGTAGATTCCGTATGAAAATGAAGCCCACAATGTCTTCAATCGTGACTACAACGATTTCGATTTATGCATTGCAAAACTATGCTTTGCTTAACTTTGCACGCGACTACAGAGGAATGTTTTGCTCGGCTTCGAACATGCCCATCCTGTTCAACGTCTTCTCATAGCCTCGCACCTGGCGTTCAGCCCAATTGCGGACATTGGGATTGGCATGTTTTGTCAGATTCTTCACTATATCCAGTCGGCTCTGATAATGGGGTAAAACTGATCCGCTGCTTACAAAGCTGCCCATGGCAGCCGAAAGTTCGTCAAGCATCAGCTCATCATCGCCGTAATTATCGATCAGATATTTAGTCAATTCCGAGAATCCATCGTGATCTCCGCCCCAGTAAATCAGTCCGATCAATCTTGAAGGTACCTTTTCGGGATTTTGTTTGCACCATTGTTTATAAGCGTCGATATGGTTCGGCACATCAAGTAGCGAAGTCTGATTGTATGGAGTATAGAAAATCTGTTTTAACTTGTAATACAGCGCATTAAAATCCTTTTCACTCAGCAACGCTTCTGAGATAATAGGCCAGGACGTGTCGAAATGGTTGGAAATCAGCAGAGAGAATACGTCCTCTATTTCATACGAGGATGTAAAGGGTTTATATTCAGTCTCCATGTAACGAATCGAAAGATTGCATACTGCCATAACAAACTTTTTATTTGTCGATATCTTCAGTAATGCCCGTATCAAATCCATACAACCATCTTCCGAAAGCATGTTAGCCTCTATTTGATAATCGATAAACAGGTTCTCATAATAATCAATTATTTGGGACATCCTGCCTTTATCGTATGTTGATAATAGGCTTCCTATGTTTATCACAGCCTTCATGCCGTTGTCCAGCTTGGATACCTCTGTAAGGAATTCAATAATATCATCCCTTGTCAACTCAGACAGTTTCAGTCTTGTAAAGAACTGGTAGAAAGAGTTGGCTGTGGCGACTCCCAATTTTATCAAAGAGAACAGATGCTCAATGTATCGTTTATCGGAACTAAGTCCCCGGCCACCTACAACACTAAATAAAACATCAGGATTGTTAATGGTCGTGATATCATTAAACCATTCATCGAATTCGTCTGATGGCAGGTTGTTGATAAATTCCTCTATGATTGTTGAATGAGCTTTATCGTCATTGTTAAGAATCGATATTCCGTCGGTTAAAATGACATATTTCAATGCATGGTCGGCCGCTTCGGCTAATCTTGCACCAAATGGATATGAGAAATGGATGTCCAGTTCCATCAGCCTATGCAGAATGTTCCTGTCATATCCCTGATTAATGAATTCATCTGCTAGGACACTATATTTTTCCTTCCTTATCTCAGTCTCTTTATTGAAATTGCGGGGAGTGGTATTGAATTCTTTCTGTACTCTGCGGAATCTGGAAACAATATCGGTTTTGGTAAGTTTATTCAGTAGCACGTCATATTGCCGCAATACATCCGGCTTCATCCTTTTACTGAGAGTATCCCTGAAGAATGTAAGTTCATCCCACATCGAATCCCAGTCATAATCATGCAGACGGGCTACATGGTCAATGTAGGGTATTAAAATATTGCCTAAGCCATGATCTATGAGACGTATTGATTTGGATGCAAGTTCGGCTGAGCACAGTTGCAAATAATCTTGATTTCTATTGGCAAAGGTCATCAGCAGGTTGAGACAATCGGTAACATATTGGTAGATTTCCTTATAAGTCTCCGGAAGATAATTATTCAGGGTTTGACCTCCCAGTTGTTCTGCACCTTGAAAATAAATATTATCGTCGATTGCCAATGCCTTTCCGATGGCCCAGATTATTATTGGAATGTTCTCATCTGTCTGAGCCTGTTGTTTTAAGAAATCATATCTGGTTGTCAATGGCACGCTTGTGGACGGCAGGAATAATCGGAACAGACTTTGGAATTGATTGGATGCATTATTCGCAAAATCTTCGTTTTCCGCAATTCCAAGCCGCATCATCAGATATGCGGCCTCATTGAAGGTTTCAGGCCTAAAACATAACTTTTCCAACAGCCATACTAGATTTCTACGGCTTTGGGTATACGATCTTAATGTATCTGTCGGCAGGTTGCCGATTGTGGAATAAAGCAGATGGGTCGTGGTGACAGGTGTTATCTCTGCGAAAGTACGTAACAGATGCGACCCGACCTCTGTATTAATTACTTCCGCCGATGCAAAAGGGCTTGATTCGCCTAGAACCGCATCCAGACGATTTCTAGCAGACTGGTTGAAACCAAGATGCTTTACCTGATTATGAAAAGCGCCAGTCATGACTTCGGGAAATGGAGCGTCTTTCAGTGACAGAATGGCTGTTTTCAGACGTTCAGGGGTGCAGCTTTCAAGCCATTCCAATATCAGATACAGAGCAAGAGGCAAAGGTCGTAGCCCGATTTTGCGGCCATGGCATTCTATAATGTTCCGGTTGATGAATTTCAATATGGCTTGATCCGTCTCATTTAATAATACTTGATCGTCAGCAGAATCCAATGAAGTAAGCGCCTTATTGGTTATGACATATTCCAGTTCAGGTCTTAGATCTTCTTTCCAGCCAATATAGTCGAACAGCGATATTGACTGCAAAATTATTCTTCGTCGGTCATCATCTTTCAGACCTAATATTTTGGATATTAAGCTCGAATCACTCACCTGGCCAATAGGCTCACCTGATTTGAGACCCTCGGCCAACAGTTGGGCCATCAAAGGTATGCCGCCGGAAAACTCCTTTATCTTGTCCAGTTGGTCTTGCGATAACCCCTTATTTTCAAGTATTTGTATTATGATGTCCTCGAACTTTCTTTCAAATTTGCAGAGGGTCGTTCCGGTCAGTGACCTCTCTTCGGGATTGTTGAAAATGGCTATCATCCTGCATAGGGATCCATGTATGCGCCATAACTCATGATAATCACGGAAATCATTTTCGTCGCAGTTGTCCAGAACCACTATGACCTCGGGATATTGAGTAAGGATGGAGTCTTTCAGCGTGGCGGTGATTGACTTCTTGTCATTCTTCTGGCAGTCGCAATATAGATAATGCTGCTTGTCGTCTGTCCCACGGAAAGCCTCCAGCACCAGACGGGTTTTACCCAATCCTGATAAACCGGTTATCCTTAGTTTCTTTTCAGACAAAATCAGAGACTCGAAATGCCTTAGTTTGTCATTCCAATGATATTTGTTGGGAAACAATTTAAGGGCGGCATGTTCATGCCATCCTATGAAAGGACAATACTTATCCCGCTTATGTTCTATGGCTTTCACGGCTGCCAACCTTAAGGCTTCCGGCAAAACCTTCATAAGCTCTTTTTTGGCTTTCTCCCAGTTTTGCGCCTTATGATTCTTTAGGAGGAACGTGATGGGCCATCTCCTGCCTCTTATGTCACAAGGCAGGTATTCAGGATTTTCCTCAACTTCTCCATTCACTGTATTCATTACCAGCACTAGTTGATCCTCGAATGACTTTGAACGGCCTAAAACCCTGCTCAGTTCTATCAGCACATTAGAATTCGGCGTTTTTCGCTGGAATGAACGGGAAATACCACATCGGGATAAAAATTGGGCGATTGCCCCTAATTTGTTGACTACGGTTAAGTCACCGACAAAGATGTCGCATTCATCGGCTTGCTCAAGCATCTTGTCGGCAACGTCGGGATGTCCCGCTACACCGCGCATACCTTCCTTAAGTTCGAAAAACACGCCCTTTAGGCTGCCTTTATTTGCGACGGCATTCAAGCTTGAGTTCAGACATTCTATCAAAAACTGTCTGTTATTGAATCCCTGCTGGTCGGTCTCGCTTTGCCAGGAGAAGAATACTTTAAGTTTCATTCGGCCTTATTATTATGTATCAGATGTTTTTCCTTGCTGCAGCAGTTGCAGGCCAAGATGTCGTTCAGACTGAATCGTTGCTGTTTAAGAAAAATCTCTATTTCCTATTATATCACGATGGCATAATTTTCATTTTCAACCTACATATCTTGCATATCAAGTCCTTTGGTCTCAATATCGTAGCCATTGAAAAGATGAAGAGCGGTAAGCATGGTTTTCACCTTTTCTTCCAAGACTGTAAAATCTATATTCTTTCGGTTACGCTTTATCTCATAGATTTCTACTTTCCTTTCAAACTCATTGGCGGCAACCATATCTATCTCGTTTTCACCTTTACGGTCCCACCATCTTCCGATCATCGTGTAATTTTCACTCTCAATCGCCTTTTCTCTGAAGTATCTTTCAAGAGTAATCCCCGAAAATGTTGTGTAATCCCTTTTTATCAACGAGCGCAACTGCTTGTATCCTCCGATTTCAAGAATATGCGTATACTTGAAAATAAAGCGGAACCAAAAAGTGAAGAAATTATCGTTGATTATATACATCGCATTTTTGCTCAAAGCTTTTGCTCCTACCGGAATCTGTTTTACTATGATTCCGTAGTCATCCTCGAGCCTGGTCAGATATCCGCCGATGGGCCTGCCGATAATTGATTCTATCTCACAGCGGCGCGTCTTGCCTGATGCTATAGTTGACAATATCGAAAAGTATATGTCGTAATCCTTTCCAAATTCTTCAATGAGTATTGACCGTCCCTCGTTGATGAATATGGAGTCCGGGCTTATCATGCTGTCCACCATTGAATCAAGTGTCATGGCTTTGTCATCGATAAGTAGCTCCACATACTTTGCGACTCCACCTGTAAAAGTATATAAGGAGAGAAGATCTTCCTTCGTATATCCAGGATGGTAGACCTCGAGTATCTCTTTCAGCACCGACGGCTTGAACGCATGTATGGTCATGAATCGGTTCTGCCGGTTATACAACGGCTCCTTCTTGTCGCGGAATATCTTTGTCATCATCGAATAGACAGAGCCGCATACAATGAGGTTGATTCGCGATTCGGAATGATTGAGATCCCATATTTTCTGCATATCGCTGAAAACTGAGGGATTTACGCGCACAAAATTCTGAAATTCGTCAATAAACAGTGTGAAACTCTGCTGTTTTGAAAGCTCCATAAGATAATCAAACAACTCGGAGAATCCTGACGGCGTACCGCCTAATTTCACACCTAACTTCTCTTCGACTTCATTCCGGAACTCCTCGCATAACAGGCTTTCAGCTTTTCTGCCGACAAAAAAATAGAGAAAGGGCATGTCCTCGTATGCTTTCAGGACAAGTGATGTCTTGCCAATCCTGCGGCGTCCTGTAAGGACGGTGAACTGGGCATTACTCTCTGCATTGTTTCTAATCTTTCGCAGAGTGTCTATTTCCTCTTTTCGGTCAAAGAATTTCATACGCTTGTTTTCGAATAACAACCGCTGTTTCCGCAACCACGGTTTCTATTTGCAAAGGTACGTTATTTATTTCATATGTCCGCAATATCAATCGTAATTCTATGCCATTTTTCATGGTTGACAGCGAGAAATCTCATGACCTCCCGCTGCACTACGTTTTTGAAGCAAATCATAGCTGCTGTTAATAGTCCATCTTTACCTGCTTTACAGGACGTTTGCCCACAAGACGACAAGCGATGAGATAACATCTCTTGAAGTCTTCATAGAGTTCATCATTGAACCATTCCTTTTCAGTCAGATGGTCTATCAAGTCTCTATCACCGAACAAATCCGGCTCGATCACATAGTATCCGAGATTCAGAAATGTCCCGTCATTACGGTCAAGAACGATATCGCCATCGAACGATACTGAAGCACGCCCCATCTGCATAAGAATGTCTTTCCCTTCTATTTTATCCAGTGGAGTCGGTCTTGACCAGTCCCCGGGGAATTTTCTGTTTCTCTCTATCTCATGCTGCCTTGCATTCGTCAGATATGGATATGAAGCACTCATATAGACATATCTGTCGAAATCAGCATCCGGAAATGCCTCCTTCAATACTTCCAGTTGGTTTTCACGTATTTCCTGATATCCATTTTCGATATATGATACCGTACTCTGTGGCAAGCCGGTGATAGCTACCAGCTCTTTCTGACTGAGGCCTCTGTCTTGTCGGAATTGTTTTAGGTTTATGAATTTCATTCTTATAACATGTTGATTATCCCTCTTCTTTGTTAGATTCGGGGCTTTTTTCTTTATTTTCAGTTCTTTCCCTCTTTCGATAAGATATCCCCTTGAACGCTACTTGGTGAAGCATTTCCTTAAATCGGTCCACTACCCGCCAACCGTAGTGTTCCGGAAGGTCTTTCGGAGAAAGATTGGACGTGAGGATGGTGAATTTCAGGGTGTCATATCTGGCCTCAAGCACTTCTCTGACAGGGTATATGGGAGTACCATATACCAGAACCTCTTTAGCTTCTTCGCCCAGGTCATCGATTACCAGAAATGGAGTTTGTTTAAGATTCAGAATCGAATGATAATCTTCAGCCTTGTGCAAGGTGCAGATATCCGTTGCTTTGATATAGCGAGTTTCAACAGAGAAATAATCACCCATAAACTTGAGTTGTCCATGGTAATTCAAATCCTGAATCATTCTAATTATAGCCCTTGCCATGGTAGTCTTGCCATTACCGTGGAGCCCACACAACAACAACCCAGGCTTAGGTGTCTTCTCCACCATGTGTCCGGATATGTTCTTGAGAACATCAATTGTGGATTCATCTAGTACGAACACACAATTGCGGGATTGAACCTCATACTGGTAACATCTGAGGAGCAACAAAAACGCATCCTTGTGTGTCATCTCAAAACGCAGGATTGGAAACGCTTTGCGAAAATTTCTGCTGGCCTCAACAGCAGATGTCAGTTCGTTTATATTCAGTCCTATGTCCTTCAGTAAAATATCACTGAGAGCCTGTGGTACATCTTTTCTTTTCATAATTTCGAGAACATGTTGATTATCTCCCGCCGGAAATCTGTTGACAGTTCGATCACATAGTAACTTTCGCGGATAATGTCAGCGACTTTCCTGCCATATATGTCACCGATATTATGGATGTCAAAGATTGAAGCGACCATCGTAGGACGCTTTGCATCGTAACGCTTAATCAGCAATTCTCCGATAAGTGACTGAGCAAGCTGCAGATTTTCTCCGATACCTCGTTCATTGCCGAGATCATCGAGTATCAGGAAATCTGCCATACAAAGCCTATCGAAGGTCTCCATTGAGGCGTATGGAAAGACCATGTCATAAGCTGAAGTGAATTTTACCGAAAGTTCAAGTTCCGGGTCAAAAGCCTTAGTAAACTCCAGAAGCAGCTCCGCCGCTTTAAGCCGCGTTGTTTTGCCACAGCCGGATTTTCCCCAGATCAGAAATCCGGTATGATAATCATCCTGCACCAAGAATCTTGCAAGAAGGGTACTAAACTGTTCGTCTTCCTCTGCCAAGGAGATATTATCATAACCTCGGTCAAACACAATCTCCCTGATTGATTTTTTGGCATAGTCATACATCTCTTCTTCAGCCAGGGAAATCGGGAAACGGTTGGTCGTAATCGTCTGGATTTCGCCCGCTCCCTTCAGACCCGCGTCTTTGTGAGGCAGTCCGCCGGGGGCTACTTGTTTTTTCTTCTTTTGTTCCATCTGTATATTTTTTTGAATTTCGAGATTCGTTAGTTGCGCGGCAGCGATTAAACCACCTGATGAAATGGGATGTAAAATCACTGAAGTTCTGGTGAAATTTGTTTGAATCTCCCAATATGAAATTTTCAAAGATTTCAAGTTGTTCCAGAACAGCAGAAACATCTGTCAGTTTCAGCGTCATCGCCATTTGCTCTAATGCTATTTCTGAATTTTTCAATTTTTCAAAAAACTCAGCCTCGCGCTCAGGAGAAGGAGATTTATTTTTAATTTTATCTTCTTCTAAGATTATATTATTTGACCGGATTCCACTTTGGACTCCGCTTGTCATTTCGCCCAGCATCTGAGACTGGTCTTCGTTCTCCAAATCATCACTCGTTTGGTCTTGCGTTTCATACGTCATTTCATCACCCATGGGATTAAGCTTGCTACGTTTGATACCCTTGGCAAAATATCCGGCCGGGGGTGAGAATCTTTCGTAGCCGACAATCCTTATTATTGAAATGCCATTCTCTTTTCTGATTTCGATTCGCCCATCTTCTTCCATAAGGTCAAGGAAAGAGGTTATAGTGCGTTCATCCACATCCCATATTCGAGCCAGGTACGAAATGGTTGTGGCATATTCTCCGTAGTTAAGCCTAACCCGGATTCTGGTTCTCCCGACTGTTTGAAGGCATGGCCTCGGAGTTGCTTTCATTCTTAGAAAGCTCCACCAGTGATAGAGTTGCGGATCCTGCCAGAGCCAGTCCTCAACTTCATCACGATATACGATTACGAATCCGGAGTTATACATGTCCCTATTTATTTTTATTCTTGCTTCTTATGGCGTTGAGCACATCCTTTCCATAGACTTGCAGTTCATCGTTGATGACCCTGATAGAGCATCTTTTGATTCTTACTATATGGAGGATGGCATCGGCTGTACGCTGTAACAGTCGAACTAATTCTTGTGGGCGGTACCACTTGTCGGGATTTATGGGTAGATGTTTCATCGTGTCTTATCTGTTTGTATCCACTTCGGGAAAAAGGTGAGACATTGATGATTCAAGAAGAGCCGCTATCCGTTTTTCAGCGTAAGCCCGTGGGCTTCGCCTCCCATAAATCCAGCTGATTACAGTTTTTCGTGGGGCATTTGTTTCTGTGCAGATGTCTTTTACAAATTCTTCATATTCCAGGGATTTATTAGATAATCCCACATAAAGGGACACAAGCGAGCCCTCTGTTTGCCGATTTTCGGGAAACAATGCTTGCTCAGACACCTTTAGTTGTTTTGACAACAGCTTCTTGACTTCTCGGCCCGGATTGATGCCGGAACTGGTGGAACACAACACCATTTTTAATGTGTTGGGAGCCAGATTTGTCAGTTCTAACAAATAGTTGAAAAACTTTGTCCTTGGCGATGGCAATGCGGCAAGTTGCTTACTTAACTGGACGAGTGACTGATGAGCCTCGACATATTTGGCGTATCTCTTCATGGCTCATCAAATTTTATGAGTGTCACTGCGATCAACATCATAATAGCCAAAGCTATTTTTGTATCTTGAGAGCGCAACCCAAGGAGCCTGTTAGATACTCGCAGTGGAGTACCATCAACGGTTCCCGTCATTTTTGCCGGAAACGATAGCACTATCTGTGATATACCATATTCTTTAAGGCCATCTGCTCCATATTGGAACTTAGAGTCCCCAAGGTAAAAACATTCTTCATCTTTTTTATGTTGAGGTTATTTCTCTATATGGCTCTTAGGGTTATACACATCTAAGAAAGAGATAATTTCAGATTCCAGAAACATGGGAGTTCTACCGAACATATGTGTCGGCAGCCCCTTCTTCCTGTAAATATCAATCATCTTTTCTCCCTTTCCAATCAGTCTTGCAGCTTCCTGCTTTGTAAGGAAGGGTTCGCTCTTGCTGTTACTACCATAGTCAGCAGTCAGACCAATTTCACGAAGCCGTTCTGCAACATACATGCTGCATAACTCTCGGACGTAACTTTCAAACGGTCCGGTTATCATCGGGGCGGCTGGGCTTAAAATTGATGTCTCCATGTGCGTCTGTATTTATTATTTTCTGACGCAAAATTATAATGAGACAACCCCTTGAATGGTAAAATACAGTAAAAGTCGGTTAAGCTAAACGAAGTTAACTTTAACCGACTTTTACCGATATATTATATCTTTGAATGTCAACTCTTTAATCCTAAAGTATACCGGATTTCATTCTTCTTTTCTTCTATAACTTTTTCAGGGCAACTACAATCATCAAATGAAAGATATCTGCTCAGAGCAGGCTGCGATTTCGTTATACCCCAAAAAGCCTTCATCGCTGGAAAGTCCGGTGTTATGGAGAGTAGATTCATGTCTATAGCTGCTTTGAGATATAGCGCAAGATCTCCTTACCACCCTTACCGTTGACAAGAGAGGCGAGCGTATTGAATATCCTTTCCCTCTCTTTCGGAGTCGTTCCAATAATACATTCAAATAGCTTTTTCCCTACGTTCATCACGGCAGTTTTCTTCCTTGTGTTCCTTGGATATTCGGCTCCTTTCCTCTATTGGCAGGACAACAAGATTTGCATTAGCCTCTTTCATTACCGGCTCATATTCTGTGATAAGCCATGTCAGCCATAGAAATTCTATAACCAAGGCAATCTCTCTTAATCGAGATTCCTTACTGTCGCCCTCGGAAGAATGATTTATATATTCAGTCGGCAAAGACTCTGCCCATGCCATGAATATCTTCAGAGTTCGATGGACATTCACAATAATTGAGGACGCTGCATAGCCGTTCATCTTATCTATGATCACCATCTCTTGAAATGCATCAATGCTGTCATTCAAAAAGACTTCAATAGATAATAATTGTTCTAATTTTATATCTTCCCAAGAAGATACATACGGGTCTATCCCCTGAAACTTTTGGCTCAGAGAACGATAAAAGGCGGGGATAGAGTGCGTCATCATTTATATATTTGTTTATCTCAATTAACGAATAGATTCGCCGGTCTGTTCATGGAATGCTGAAACGAGTGCTGCTATTTGACTTTAGAAAGAGTGCCATCAATCACCCATAGACTCTGCTTATACCCTGCATAATCATTGCCAATATGCTACAGAACATAGCTTTATATTTTTGTACCTCAAATAAATTTTGTAATTTTGCATTGAGCGACTGAGGTCGCAAATACGAGACTTAATGTCTTGAAAATTACCACCTTATCGAGAAGATAATGATTAGAAACTGCCGAGGTACAAACGATGGGATATTATCCATTGATATTCAACAAGTTAAATTTGTCGTTCACTTCAATTTAACTTCTACTACCTACTATGTGCCTTTTTAATGGCATTTGCCTGACTGATAATTTGGTGAAGAATTTGCATCGGCAAGTAGCCTTTTGGTGACAACTGGTGCCATCTGGTGTAAAACATTGAAAAGTCGCTCGTTATCGGGCGGCTTTTTCTTGCTCATACCTCTTTATAACCGCTTTTCATCCCTTTTTACCTGTGTTTTTGTACCCGATTTGTAGCAAATAGGACAATCCCATCAATGCGTGCCGCAAGGTCGTGGACTTTTGAGACACCATGAGACACAGTGAGACGCGATGAGACACTCTCGGCGAAATAACTGGCGAAATAACCACCAATAAAGCGAATATGAGCAGTAATATTGAAATCATCAAAAAATGTAAATGGTGCGACAATGAATTTGTCGCACGAAAGACTACCACGGAATACTGTAGCCACAGATGTTCCGGACTCGCCTATAAGGAGAGGAAACGGCAAGCGAAACTCAGCGAGTACAAGGCTGTATATTCAGCACAGGTTGAGGGTAAGGTTGAAATCGAGAAACTTGAGTTCCTTTCCCCAACGCAGGTATGCCGATTGCTGGGTGTCAGTCGTGCGACCATCTACCGATACTTTGCCGACAACGCTATCACAACCGTGCAGTTCAAAGGCAAGACACTGGTACGCCGACAAGACATTGACAAATTATTTGAGAAAGGTCATAAGTATTTCAAACGAGAAAAGCCGGCATGAGAACCTATCACCGAGTTCTATACCTCGAAGGAGGTGCAAGAGAAATACGGCGTATCCAATTCGGGAATGTATAAGATTGCCGAGCGCGAGGGCTGGCCGAAAACTCAGAGCCGCGGCAAAACATTGTGGAGTCGCAGCTATGTTGAGCTGCCATTCAATCTGGCGTGAGATCTTTTATTGGATTTGGGGATATTCCAACCGATTATGTGGATGGTAAAACGATGTCAAAAAGATGTATTGCCGTATATAAGGGAGTAATTATCCGCATAATGAAATATGCCTTGTTATTTGGAATAAAAGAAAATCTTACAGTTTGGGCGTTTGTTAAAACCATAAAATATTGACAACTAAGGAAATACAAATCCTAATGAAGTCAAAATCCAAGATTAGGCATAAAGATCTTATCCTAAAACAACTAGTTGACTTCAAAAATGAGATCCGAGTTATGGGAGATGTCCACACTCGGCTATGTTATGATTTCGTTGATGCTATTAAATAGCCGTAAATAATATTAGTTGTCATGGCGGATATAATGACATCGGAGCAGCGGAGCAGCTGTATGGCGGCTATCAGGGGGAAGGATACGAAGCCGGAGATGATTGTGCGGAAGTATCTTTTCTATCGTGGTCTGCGGTTCCGTGTCCAGGTCAGAAAACTACCGGGTACCCCGGATATTGTTTTGCCGAAGTACAAGACCGTCATTTTCGTAAACGGATGTTTCTGGCATGGGCATGAGGGATGCAAGTATTACCGGTTGCCAAAGTCCAATGTTTAGTTTTGGAAAGAGAAAATTGAACGCAATATTGAACGCGATAGAGAATCAATGAAGGCGTTATTTGATTTGGGATGGAAAGTTGTACGGGTATGGGAATGTGAACTGCGCAACAAGGCAAACCGCGAGGTCACACTCAATAAGATTTATAATAGCATTACATCGGCTGATAGAATCGGTTATAGCTTTGAAGAGACCGAGGTGTCAATGGCGGCAGAACCAGAAGCTGACTATCCCAGATAATATTTCATTGCATGAAACGCAATTTCTTGAAATGTCCTTTCAATTTTATGGCATAGCATGACTGACTTCTCGGAAAAATTCGTTAACTTTGCATTAATGAACAGGACAAAACATCATGGGCAAAGATATAAACCGAATCAAAGTCATGCTTGTAGAGAATAAGCGGACCAACAAATGGCTTGCCGAGCAACTCGGTAAAGACCCCGCCACAGTCTCCAAATGGTGCACTAACACAATTCAACCGAGTCTCGACACCCTTCTCAGGATAGCCGAGCTCCTTGATGTGCAGATTCAAGAACTTGTAAGAATGCCAAAATAATACATATCATGAAAGGCGAAACTCTTTTCTTAAAAGTCGGTGATTCATCCGCCGATGGCAAAATTCATATCATTGATGAAGACCGTTTATGCTTTCAAGTCAGAGGTACTAACGGAAGCATTCGTACAATCTCGAAAAATTTGCTCCGAGAATTTATCGATTATTTTAATCGACACCCTAATGCCACATCCGCTGATGCCCGAAACGACCTTTCCGGCAAAACCGATATTGACAAATTTGAATACGGTTATAACGGGACTCTAACTAAACTTAGTGAACTCAATAAAGTTTTATCCCAGAGAAAAGGACAGTCGGCTGCGCCCAGCAAAAATATAATTACCAATTTACCATTACAACAGATATTCTTTGGGGCTCCCGGAACGGGTAAATCTTTTGTGATAAATGAGGTTTGTGCCGATTATGAGAATTATCGCACAACATTCCATCCCGATACTGACTACGCGTCTTTCGTTGGCTCTTATAAGCCAATTACAATTATGTCCAATGTCAGAGACATGACAGGTCATCCAGTAACAGAAGATAGTAAGGAAATCAAGGAAAGCCGCATAGTTTACCGCTACGTAATGCAAGCATTTCTTAAGGCTTATGTTGCCGCGTGGCGTGAGCAGCAGAACGATGAACCTAAGCCTGTATTCCTCATTGTCGAGTAAATCAATCGCGGTAACTGCGCCCAAATCTTCGGAGACATCTTCCAGTTGCTAGACCGCAACGCAGCCGGATTCTCCGACTATCCCATTATAGCCGACGATGATCTCGCTCAGGAACTTAAAGAGATGCTTGGCGAGTTCAGCATCGCAAAACACGATGCCATCAATGCGCTTTACAGTGGCGGCAAGGATGTTGTCGGTATGGTAAAGAAGGGCGAGGGGCTGCTTTTGCCGAACAATATGTATATCTGGGCGACAATGAACACAAGCGACCAGTCTCTCTTCCCCATTGACTCCGCTTTCAAACGTCGTTGGGACTGGAACTATATCAAAATCAAGGATGCCGGCGAGAACTTCAAAATCGTTTTCTCAAACAGGAATACATACGACTGGTGGAATTTAGTCTCTGCCATCAATGAGCGCATCGAAGGCGGCGAAATCCAGCAGGAAGATAAGAAACTCGGCTACTTCTTTGCAAAGGCAAAGAACAAAGTCATTTCCCCTAAAGTGTTTCTCTCAAAAGTTCTTTTCTACCTTTGCAATGATATATTCAAGGACTTCGGCCTTGATGAAGATTTCTTCAAAGACGAGAACGGGGAAACTATGTCGTTTGCCTCATATTTCGACAATAATGGTCAGATCAATGAGAACCGCGTAGAGAGATTCGTCACTAATCTTGGCCTTGAACCTGAATTCACGGATTATACAGAAGAAGTAGATGAACTAACAGTCAATGGCAAGAAGATGCGGTATATCACTGATGCCGTATTTGAAATTCTTAGCGAAGCTGCAAAATCGAATACATCTGAGGCTATTGTCGATGCAGTAGATGATATATTTGCTGACCGCGATGATGTCGTCAAATCAATTGATAATACTGAATCATACGAGAAGGAAAACCGCTGGAACAAGACACCAATTATTGCTAACGACGGCACTGCATTTGTCGTAAGCAATCAATGGCATAAGAACGAAATTCAGCAAGTTAAAGAACTTGCTGAACACTTCAAAATCCCTTTTGATTATGCCCTTGGAGAATCTGACAATGTGGATGACGCGTCAGAACAGAATGACGGTCGAGATTACACAAAGTATATGATTAACGGCCAAGGGCGATACTCCAAAAAGATGCTTGCCTATGAACTTGTCAAATTATATATAGAGCAGCATCCCGAAATGTCGGCTTTCGAGGTTGTTAAGGAATGGTCTTCTCTTGGCAATATTGTCAGTCATTTTGTAGAACTAAAAGAGGCATACGACAGCCGCAAAGGGACAGACAAGGCAAACCGCGTGGCTGTAGTAGAATGCAAAGGCGAACCCATATACGTTTCAACCAACGGCTGGGGCGGCAAATCAAAGATTCAAGAGCTGATTGATGCCTTGCAATCCAAAGGCTGGAACATGTCAGTAAATGAAATAGTCTGATGAAACTGTTGATTGAGGGGTATCCGTACCCGATAGGACTGTTGCAGGAACTATTCCCAAATGTCGATGAACTCGACGTGGTGGACGGTGTAGCCTCCGTGAACTACGTCGGATACTACTATTTTGCGTCCAAGGGTACGGCGGTGTTCATTCTTCCAAAGGTAGTTCTCAATCAACAAGACAAGGTATTCAACCGTTACAAGCCCGAAGAAATAATCGATCTCACAGATAAAGACAATCCTCTCTCGCAGGCTGAGCGTCAGTTTATCTACGGGTTGTCGGTTTGGATTTACCGTGCTATAACCGTCTACTACGATTATTGCCGCAGCCATAACATTGACCATACTATAGTCCGCAGACAAAGTACTATCAAGGTCGGCAAGAGCAGGCGTCACACAAGCAACACTTTCCTTGACATCATTCTCTCACTCATTGACTTTAATAAAGAGAATCGTGATTGGTTCCTTTTTATCCTCAAGAACGTGCATCGCGGCTTCAACAAAATCAACTGGAGCCGGACAATCAACAAGTCGCAGGTTGTGATTCAGGACAATCAGCCTGTCTACATCAATCCCTTCACCAAGCGGCGCGAGATGAACTTTGACGAGGAGCTGCTTATCATATTCTTTTCGATACTCCACTACATCAAAAAAGAATATGGTTTCCCGGTCGAGATTAACTTCAACTACACCCTCATCACCGGCAAGCGTTTTGAAATGTACCTGAACAAGGGATTCGGCGTGCGTCGTCTCCGTCAGATCAAATATAAATATTTCTCCGATAAGGCTCTTCGCTTATGGGAACTTTGCTATGCCTTCTTCGAGCAGTCGAAGCAGGTAAAAATCAATGCGCAGCTCAACGAATTCCTACTCGTCAAAAACTTCAATATCGTTTTTGAGGCAATAATCGATGAACTTATCGGCGATCACGCTTTGCCCGACCGCCTTAACAAGATGCAGGCTGACGGCAAGGAGGTAGACCACTTGTTTTTATGGGATAGCCTTACGGCCCCGGAGGAAGATAAGAAGCGTGTATATTACATTGGCGATTCCAAATATTACAAGCAAAAGAATCGAATTTCCGAAGAGTCAGTGGCCAAGCAATATACTTACGCGCGAAATGTCATTTCGTGGAACCTGAATCTTTTCTTCGGTGATGATGCCGACGACCGCAACCTCGAAACCGATTTCTGTCTCCGAGATGAAATAACCGAGGGTTACAATGTCATACCTAATTTCTTCATCAGTGCCACCGTACCAGATGACCTTTCGTATGGTGATACCATTGAGGTGACGAAAAAATCAGCGCGAACATTTACTTCACAGCAGTTCCGAAACCGGCTGTTTGATCGTGATACGCTTCTGATCACCCATTACGATGTAAACTTCCTTTACGTCGTATCTCTTTACGGGCGCAACAATGCTACGCAAAAGCGGGGCTGGCGAGATAAGGTGCGCAATATCTTCCGCGATAAAATCCGGCAGGTGCTTGAGGACAAATACGAATTTTACGCTATGCAGCCCAAGTCTGGAGTATTGGCCCCCGAGTATATAAAAGCGCATTTCCAAGATGTTTTAGGAAAGGTTTACCGACCTTTCGGCAAGGAGCACTTATATGCACTCGCGCTTGACAACAACAAGCGTTATGCAGAAGAGAACGTCTCCTTACTGACTCAACTCACAGAATATTTCGATATTATTCCATATACACTTGGGAAAGACCCGACTCCGGATTTGCCTCATTATTCCAGTGTCACATCCCTTCTGCCGTCCCTTGCCAAAGACGGTGTGTTTATGGTGATGATGGAGAATTACGCGGCTAAGTCTATGAAGTTTTACGAAACCGGCAAACTTGCAGTCCCCATACATTACACTGCCGACGGCATGGAACTTATCAATAATGCCGCATCTATCGGCTCAGTACTATTTCACACCCGCAAGCCCGATGGTCAGCATCTTTTCCGCCTAACGGAAGATGTACGGTTTGTGCCAAAGACGCACATCCCCCACGAATACTATCTCTCCGTTCAGAATCCTTCGCCCCGCGATACCGGGGAAGATACGGTGTTCCTTTACGCTCTCCTTGACATTGACATGACCGATGAATTGGATTCTTCTATGCTGAACTGCCAGAATAAACCCTTTGCATCACAGAAAGAACGCTATGATGCGCAATATTCAACACTAATAGTATTATCATCAGATACTGCTATTTTATTCAAAAACTAAATCTCATGCTATTCAATATATACTATATTAACTATCCCAAAGTATACGAGATTAAGATGATGCTAAACAATATAGTGTCATTAAATAAAACAATAGAAGAGGGTAAGGCTGGAGAAATGAGCGCCGATATTGAAACTTCATTTGGCTTGGGGTTTCTAAAAGTATTTAAGGGAGATGCTAAAATAGGAGCGGATGGCAAGGGTAGTTTATCCAATAAAGTGATTGAAACTTTAGAAGTAAAAACTACCAAATCGATAATATTAAGCGAAGTCTTTGAAAAAAGTACGATTATTAGATCTTTCAATGACAAAATCGAGGAAGGATCATTAATACTCATCAGTGATGTCTCTTTATCATTAATAAATGATTTTGAACTTAAAACAGTCAAACTATTTAATAGTGGAGCATTTAAGAATCTACCTATTCCCAATGCTGAAGGATTTGATATTACAAGTTTGTTCAATTCAATGTTCAAGGATTATGCTTACAAAATAAAGGGCGTTTTTTCAGATTCCAAAGACCAAATTCTTATAAAAATTCCTGTTACTTTCGATAACGAATTCGAAAGCTCGTATAATGTTGATGATTTATTCATTGGCAAAGTAAGCATTATGGGTATATATAAGGGAAAAATTTCTATAGAAAAATTAAAAAACACATTTGAGTATTTTAGCGAACTAGGATCTATGCAAAATAGTCTATTGAAATCTGATGACACTGACGATGTTCATGATAGTCAATATCATAGAGATAAGGCAAATCCGAAGTCTCAATATTGGCAAGAGGATGACAAATCCACCTATCATTACATAGATTTATTGGCTATCGTTCAAAATATAAAATCCAACAAATGATAGATAAACTTTTGCTATACTCACCTTGCAACTATTCATATGTCAAAGATCATTATAACTCTTTGGGGAAGACTGTTGTCAGCATTGGAGAGTTCATAGGTTCTGATGAGCATATTAATAAGCTTACTACTGAATTTATCGATGGTCTAACAATAATAGATTTATCATATCTTTGTAGTATGCATGATAAACTCCAATTTATTGGGGAAAATTTAATTAATAAACTAAAGAATCATAACTATGAATATATCTGTGACTCAAATCTGATACGGTAAAAATAGAATTGAGATTTTGTTTCAGTACATTTGACAAATGGGAAGAGATTTATGGAATCGAACACAAAAATAGAGACAATTGCAAAATAATCAAAAAACATAAAAGAATTGTCGACTTGAGCGACCAAGAATTTATGGATTTTCAAAAGGATTTCCGAGATTCTTTGTATGGTCACGAAAAATTCAAAAATGAATTTATTGAACTTCTTAAGTCTTTCCAAGTATTCAATGCGCTTGGTGAACACAAGGTGCTTTCATTATTTTTACTAGGCGAATCCGGCGTCGGTAAGACAGAGGTGGCTAGGGCAATATATAACAGCCTCGGAGGTAAAACTACCCTTGCTAAAGTAAATTTTGGAAATTATAGCAATGAATTTTCTCTTAACTCATTAATCGGCAGTGCTAGAGGATATGTTGGTAGTGACGATGGTGAAATATTTATCAGAGTAAGAAATACTGATGTTGGTGTAATTTTAATTGATGAATTTGAAAAATCCAATGCCGCACTCTTTAATTTCTTTTTAGATGTTTTAGAAAGTGGTAAAATTGTTAGTTCCCAAGCAGAAGAACTTGATATTAATGGATTTATAATAGTATTTACATCGAATATAACAAAGGAAGATTTTCCTAATCGAATTTCCCCGGAGTTAAGATCTCGTTTTGATTATAAGGGACGTTTCACTCGCCTATTTGATGAGGATAAAATTAAATATATTGAATTTTGAGTCTCAAGTATAGTCAAAAAATATAATACCGTATTTAATGATAATTTAGGAAATGATGTACTTGAGTTCATATTATCCAAAATAGTCGTAAGTCAGTATTGTAATATGAGAGATATTAACAAAAGAATCAAAAGTGAATTTATTAATTATCTTGATTATATTAGGATTGCGCCTAAAGAATCTAAATCAAAAATAACGGCATTTTTGCATAATCTACTACCAGATATTGATGATTGAGTAAGTTTTGTTATTATGGTGAAAAATTTTAAATTTAGGATAGTGCGGTATTTGTTATTTCAAATCGAGAGGAAGACGAATGGTGCTCCATCCATAAGCCAACAATTGAAACATATACTTACTGATGAGAAGTCAATCAATAAATATGGCATACGAAGACAGATACAAGGAGTTTGAGCAGTATCTTGCTTCCGGGGAACCGGGAGTTGATGAACGTGCGCGTAACTGGTCTATGGCTATCGGTTTGCAGGATGTTGACCGGTTGAAGCCGTCGGAGTTTCTGCTTGCACAGACTATGAATATCAATATTTCCTATTTCTAATGTTTTTACTGATTAGCGAGCATTATGGCGAATAAATTTGAGATACGAAATAGCACGGCGGAGTTCCTAATCTTTCAGATAGAGGGAAAGGAAGATGGCGTGCAGGTGGTTTACCATAACGAATCTGTTTGGTGTACGCAGAAAGCTATGGCAGAACTTTTTGATGTAGGAGTTCCAGCAATTAGCAAGCATCTAAAGAATATTTTCGAAAGTGGAGAACTTTCGGAAAATTCAGTTATTTCCAAAATGGAAACAACTGCCTCAGATGGCAAGAACTATAATACGACTTTCTACAATCTCGACGCCATCATATCAGTTGGCTATCGCGTGAACAGTACACGAGCCACACAATTCAGGCAGTGGTGTACGTTTGTTTTGCGTCAGTTTGCCATCCGCGGATATGTGATTGACAAGAAGCGCATGGAGAACGGCTCGTTTATTGGCGAGGACTATTTCGAGCATCTGTTGGCTGAAATCCGCGAGATTCGCCTCAGCGAGCGGCGTTTCTATCAGAAGCTAACGGATATTTACGCTACAAGCATTGATTACAATCGAGATGCGCCTACTACTCGACTGTTCTTCAAGAAGGTGCAGAATAAATGCATTACGCTGTTCATGGTCATACTGCCGCTGAACTGATAATTGACCGGGCTAATGCTGAAAAAGAGCACATGGGTCTCACAACATGGGAGAATGCACCAAACGGAAAGATTGTTAAGCCGGATGTAAGTATCGCCAAAAATTATCTCAAAGAAAGTGAGTTGGAGGATATGGGACGAATTGTCAATTCATTCCTTGACTTGGCGGAAGATATGGCTAAACGTCATGTTCCTATGACAATGGAGGACTGGGCTAAGCGTATTGACAAGTTTCTTGATCTTACCGACCGACCCGTTCTGACTGACGCCGGACATGTATCAGCCGAACAAGCTAAAGAATACGCTGAGACTGAGTTTGAAAAATATCGTGTCATTCAAGACAAACTCTTCCGGTCCGATTTCGACCGTTTCAACGATGACAATCTTATCCCTTTAGACATAGAATAACAATTCCATGGCATACGAAGAGAAATATCAGGAGCTTGTCGAGTTATCTCATAGCGATAATCCGGAGATTAAAGAACAAGCGGATGCGTGGCTTGTCAGTATCGGTCTACAAGATGCGGCAGAACTTAATGTGTCCACATTTTTGCTTGATTTGGCAATCAGGAATGTCAAGGGAGAGATTACTCGTGAGGAAGTCAGCCAGAGGTTAAGGGATCACTATGGGGATAATTTATATGATGAAACCCCAAACAAGCTTAATGGAGGCTATGAAATCTTACCATCCGATTCTCCGAAGATAAAAGAGATAGAGGAATACAACCGAAAGCTCCGACCGGCATTGTATGCAGAACTTGATAAAAAGAAGAATAGAAGAAAGTTGAGATGAAAGCATTGACATATACCGCGCCGGGGCGGTTTGAACTGATTGAGAAACCGAAACCGGAGATTATTGACCCGAAGGATGCCGTGGTGAGGGTTACTCTTTCGAGTATCTGCTCGTCGGACTTTCATATTCTGCATGGAACTGTGCCTCAGGCTGAGGTCGGTATAACTGTGGGACATGAGTTGGTTGGTGTCGTTGAGGCTGTCGGTTCGGCGGTCACCAAGGTCAAGCCGGGAGACAGGGTTGCCGTGAATGTCGAGACGTTCTGCGGCGAGTGCTTTTATTGCCGGCGGAGATATGTGAACAACTGCACCTACGGTGACTGGATGCTGGGCGGCCGCATTGACGGCGGCCAGGCGGCATATGTCCGCGTGCCATATGCCGACAATGGTCTGACGCCGATTCCAGACAACGTTAGCGACGAGCAGCCTCTGTTTGTCGGCGACATCCTCGCCACCGGTTATTGGGCTGCCAAGATTTCAGAAATTTCCGAGGAAGATACGGTGCTGATTATCGGTGCCGGCCCGACCGGGTTGTGCACTCTGGAATGTGTGCGGCTATACAAGCCTCAAAGGATTGTTGTTTGTGAGGCCGACGAAAGCCGCCGAGAATTTGTACGCCAGCATTATCCGGATGTAGTTATAGTCGAACCTTGGGAATGCGACGAGGTGCTTGATGAACTGACTGATGATCGCCGTGCCGACCGCGTTATTGAGGTTGCAGGAGGTAACGATACTTTTGAACTCGCATGGCGTTGCACCCGTCCGAATGCCATCGTCACGATTGTCGCTCTCTATGAGAAAGAGCAGATATCGCCATTGCCGTGGATGTATGGCAAAACCTTACATTCAAGACCGGCGGCGTCGATGCCTGCGACTGTGACAAAATCATGCAGTTCATCTCCGAAGGCAAGATTGACACAACACACCTGATAACCCACCGCTACCCTCTCAGTAACATTCAGGAAGCTTACACCCTCTTCGCCACCCGCGCCGACGGCGTCATCAAAACCGCCATCCATCCGGATTGAAGGACATAATGGGAAACTTTATAAACAGAAAGACAACGGCATCTCGTATGCTGACAAGACGCCGTTGTTCAGGTTGATGCTTATTCCGATTCAAGCTGCTCGCGGATTACCCTCTCGGTCTCGCGCTTGAAGTCGAGACGGTCGTATCGTTCACCGGAACACATAGGGCAACTGCAAGGTTGTCCCGTGGTGCGATACACCTGACACCATTTTACCTTCTGGAGTTCTTTCCAGGTTTCGGCTTCACGTTTTACTTCGGTAGATGTATCTTCAACGTATGCCGGTGAAAATGCACTGAAGATAATGCATAACGCGTTTTTTCTGAATGCGTCGCCACGCACGAGTTTATGTTCTGTCCATCGTCACGTTCAATTATTGGTTTCGGGAACGTGATGCTAATAGTCAGATACTCTTTATTGATGTTCATAAGTGTTGCATTTATAATGATAAGATAGCAATAAGCATGCCAAAATTTATTGGGAGAACAGGTTGCAATAGTACAACATTTGCACTTTGGATTGAGTCATTTTATTTCATCCTATTAAATTCAATCTGTCTACTTATTTTTACCTCGACAATAACGACAGACAGTGTGGTTATTGTTATATATATATGTGGTAAGCACTAACTCAAATACATGATGGTAGAATCAACAGAATAACACCATCAATTACAACTCATTCAAGTTCTAGCCATTCCGCTTTGGACAACAAAACATTTACCATAATGACACTATTCTACATTCCCGCTCCTTTGTTCCCATGAACGCCACCACACACAAACGGAATAAAAATGCCGAGCAGCCCTTGACATACCACTCCGATAAGCAAACTCATCGAAGCATTTTCACAACCTTAAGTGCTATGCGAAATCATTTTCACCCTGAACTCATTAGTCGTTGATTATCAACGCCATGAAACAACCGTATTTTTGTCTTTTGTTATTCTATCTCAAAAATCTAATTTCGCACCGCGCGGAAGAATCGCTCTTTCCGGGAGTAGTAGGTTCACTTTAACCTCTACGAATTCCGAGAAGACTATTCTTCCAAGTGAAGAGGACTTCTCTAAGACGGCTGACCAAATCATGGAGGCTGCACCTCTCTACGGAGAGTTTTCACAAATTTATAATCTGGGATTCATCTCACGAGTTTGTAATTTCAACTCTGATATGCAATATTATTTTGCATAGCGGTGATTGCACACAAATATTTCAAGATGTTATCTCAACAATCTTACAATTATATGGCTATGTGATTCCTAGTTAATACACATGAAAGCAGATGACTACAAGTATCATCTAACCAGTGTTTAATGCGAGTTTATCTTACAACTTCCTACCAAACCTGGAATAAGCATTTAACGTAGGACAACATCACAAAACATATGTAATAGGAATCTATCGCATTGAAAACACGACAGCTTTAAACAATCATATGACATTTAGACTAACTCGGAACGTCAAAATGGCGTTAAGTCCCCAATTTTATTATCGATATGCCAAAGTATCCTTTCATTTCTTCCTTCACATGGTGAAACTATGAAAATAAATCATTATTTTTGCATCTCACCTGTGCTCCACAGGCTTGAGTGAACTCACCATACACTTAGTGAATCACTCCATACTCACCAAAAATATACAAATATATAAGCGATTTCTATAATTTCGTCCTTTGTCCCCAATAAAAGCCCTTTTCTCCATGGAAGATGTAAGCAATAGCAAGATCGAAGGATTCGCTGTTGACGCAGTAAATTTCTATATAAATCATACAGATTGTCTCAAAGCCGAAATTCCCGTAAATGACAGAACCCCTATATGGGATGGCCACATTCTAGTTTACGCTATGCCTGGTGACCGTAATAAGGATCTTATGGGCGCTATCAGGGTTCAAGTGAAGGGAACCGGTGTCGATAAGTTCAAAGAGTCAGAATCATACAAGGTTCCTCGAAAAGATTTGGATAATTATATGCGCCATGGAGGAGTGGCTTTCTTTAAGGTTGAACTTGAGAAACCGGATTATACGCAATCAAAAATCTTTTGCACACTCCTCCTGCCGCTTGATATAAGGAATTTACTTAAATCCAATCCTGATGATGAAATTAAATTAGATTTAACAGCAGTACCAGAGAAATCCATTTTCTTTGAAAATGACATTAAAAATTTCAGAATCAACGCGGTAAAACAACAGAGCTTTATCGATAATGAAACTATGCATCTTTCAGACATAGATTTTTCCAAGAAAGTTGAAATCGACACTGAATTCATTCTGCCGAAAACAACAGACCCAAATAATATTTTAAAATTAACAGCGATTCCTCATTATCTTTATTTGAAAGATAGATTTGCATCTATTCCCATAGAGGGATGTGCAGCATACGTAAAAGGTACTGAAAACTTCTCGTGCCCAATTCGTATAGATGGCGTAAAATATTATGATGGTTTCACCAGAATTTCGGATTATGAAAATATTGAAATGCGCTTTGGAAAATGTGTTTCCATGAAATGGCCAAGAGAAAGATTCGTTAGAGCCGGTGAAGGAGGTCAATTAAATATTTCATACAAGAGGAAACTGAGCGACGTTAAGAACGATCTAAATTTTGTGATTGCGTTACTTTCAGGAAAGGAAATTTCATTCGGCAATGAATCTCAGGAATTGAAATATTCGAATCAGGAAGAACTTGAGCGATTCCAGAACGAAAGTTACACCTTTTACATCTTAGAAGAGACCATGCGCAGACTTAATCTGCCACATGAATTGGATATGACCAATTTCACTGATAAAGATTTTGATATCATTTCGGCATTAGGTAATTTCATATATAATAAACTTTCTTATCATCCTAAAAAGGGGCAAAAGTTTCAGAAAAATTTTTTCGACATTCTTTCGCCTGGAGATATGCACTTTCTGCTATGGTTTGAACGGCAGGAAGATGGTAGCGTCAAAGCTTATGATCCATTCGTTCCAGAAAACAAAAAATACTGGGTAACCGCAACTGAAACAGGAAGTCCTATGCCGTTTCTTTCGTATTGTCTAAGAATGTTTCCGGTAATACCCGATAATGTATATTATGAGTTTATGGGCCACTTATATAAATTGGCTATAAAAGAAAACCGAGAAGTTATTCCTTTTGTCCTCGAGGACATTAAGAAACTCACAAAGTTCAAAGATACCGAAACCAATCTTTCTAAGAAAGAGAAACTTCAAACACTCATAGATAAACTCTCTTCCTTCATCATCGAATAATCCCCTGTCACGCAACCAACCTGTATTTCATATTCCCATGTAAAATTATATAATACCAACGTATCAGAAAATTCAACAAAGAGTCATAATAGTTCCATTTTCTAAAAAACATAAGTATAATTCAGCATGAATGATATAAAGATAGAATTACAAGATTGGATTCTTGCGGAGGAGAAAGCCGGAAGTAGTGTCGATATCAAACGTATAGACGAACGTCTACAAGTAATAACACGACGGCATAATAAAACCCCACGCAGCGAATTCAACGGACTTTCGCCTGAGGAGATGCATAATCTCATCCATTATCCTTTTGACTGCAGGTGTGTTGTAAGACTAAATAAATTGGGGAAAGAACAATATGATAAGATTCCTCTCGTTAGACAGTCACTTTTTCTATTGGAAACTATCGGCAAAACAGAATTGAGACTTACTAAACTCGGTTGGCTGCCGTTAAAGATTGTGGCTGAAGCCTATCCGCTAGGACAGCCGGAATGGATTATCGAAGAATTCCAACAAAAGAAAATCAACGAATATGATGCAAAATCCGTTTGGATGGCAAGAAACATTATTGAGTTTCTTGGATGGATTAAGACCAGGAAAGGGGTGTTATCTCTTACTGCAAAAGGTAAAAAAGCATTATTGAATATAGACGAGGCCGCAAATGAAATAATACGTTCCACACTCACAGAAGTCGGCTTGCATGCATTCGATGGAGTTGAAGATGACCGGATTGGAAACTTAGGAATAGCATATAGTATATGGATGCTCAACCAATTTGGTTCGACATGGCATTCAGGCAGTTTTTACCAGGAACATTACCAGAAAGTCTTCGACTTCCCGGATTGCCATAATATCTATGAAACTCGAGTATTTAAGCGTCTGTTCTATTGGTTAGGAATAGTCACCATCCGACAGAATAAGCAAATTGGGGGCTTTTCCGAAAATGATTACAAGAAAACCAACCTACTTTCAATGATTTTCTCGTTCAAATAAGTTTATGGATAGTCCTAACTATCATCCCTGCAATTTCTCATGAACCTAACCCTTGACCTCAGTTCTAAAGATTTTTCAAAAAATTTCATTCAATTTATACTGCTTAACCAGGCAACATTTATTATCTTTGCAGGCAGACAAGGAACATATATAAGGCCCGTTACAACTTCATTACATGGCCTAAATGACCAATTGCATACATAACAACATGTCTCAACACTTTTAATCTAATTATGGGAGAGGAAGGATATGATATAACTTCTCGAATTCCACCTTGGCTTCCAAGTACTTACAAGCAAAACACACCTGAAGAGGCATGGCTTCGGCTTGAAGCGATACTTACCGACAAACTGCTGTGGTTCAATCCATACCGTGTCGCCGACCGCGTATTGCTTGAATGTGCGGAGCGTGGCCGATGGTCTACTTTTCCTGCTATCACTCAAATGCTAGTGTTCCATTTTCATGATATTCGCACAATGCCGACCCCGGATGGACGATGGCAATATGACGGTCTCTTCTTCCATATCGGCAATAACGATACCGAGCACCATTTAAGTGTAAATTCATTGACATATCCAATGACGAACAGAGGAACGTTAAGGCCGGAATGGACAATGATCAACGGCCACCATCTGGTTCCATCAAGCATACACACACTGGAACGGAAGAATGTATTTGTGAGTCATGCAATCTGTTGCAACTTTTATAGAGGAGTGACACGTCAGGCTTACCGCATGCATAGACTTTATGGTTCTGAGGACAATAAGGCCAAAACTATCAGGGAAAGTATGGTTGCGGCAAAACTAGAAATGCTCGAAGAAGTATTGAACCATGCGATGCTGCCTGAATATCTTGGCAATTCATGCACTTCGCTCAATATTGCCACACCTTTGCGGCAAGCCATAGAGGCCATTCGCCGATTCCCGAAGTCAGTTCCTCCTACAACACATATCACTGTCTAATTCAATCCCAAGATTACATAGCAACTTTAAAATGGATTGTTTTCTGAGTAAATTATAAAGAAATCCGCATTTAACAATTTCGGGACAACATTTAACCACAAAAGAAAAACTGTGCCGCAAAATCAATTACGACATAGTTTTTATGATAATTCGGGGTGGGAGAGAGAGGGTCAGGCGAAGCGTTTCTGGGCCTCGTGGTAGGAGTCAAGGGAGCCGATGTCGAAACGGCCGGCGGGCATCGGCCAGGCGTGGAGGGTGCTTGTCTCGGCAAGGTAGTGGGCAAGGTTGCCGGGGGCGTCGA